>JAABUK010007293.1_pt1 | contig 16023 bp, 9 predicted proteins | sample 5559141 | NCBI WGS metagenome assembly JAABUK01 (sample SAMN10711869, study PRJNA513367) | rock metagenome | isolation source: Antarctica rocks | place: Antarctica: Victoria Land, Pudding Butte nord | collected 2016-01-03
AGAACTTTACCGACAGTGCTCGCGGCGGCAGTTGCGGGCGGGACCGCTTCCGGGCAGACAGCAGCCGGCAATTTCGATAAAGCGCCCCCTAACGTCAGCGATGCCTTGCAAGGCCGCGCGAAAGAATTTTATCAGGACCATGTAGAGGGCAAGTACCGCAAAGCGGAATCACTGGTTGCGGTGGATTCCAAAGAAAATTATTACGCTTCGCAAAAGCCAGCGATACTGAGTTTCTCCCTGAGTGACATCACGTACTCGGAGAAGTATACAAAGGCAAAGGTCACCGTAGTGGGCAAGATGATGATGACCTTTCTTGGCGTGGCCGGGCCGCAGTTGATGGACGTACCGTTCCCGAGTTACTGGAAGCTGGAACACGGGAAATGGGTCTGGTATGTTTATCGCGATCCGAACCGGATGACGCCATTCGGTAGAGAGAACGGAAAGGCTGCTGCCGCGAACGGAACTGATCCAGCGCAGGCTTTCGCGACCGCACCCAATCTGGAGATGATCCTGAATGGGGTGAAAGCCGATAAGAAAGCCATTATCTTGACGAAGACGCCGGGTGCGAAAGAAACCATTACTCTTTTAAATCAGCTCGCTGGGGCGGTGACGCTGGTATTCGACCAGGAACAGTACGAAGGACTTACTGTGAAGCTGGAACCGAAGGCTCTGAAGAAGGGCGAAAAGGCCGTGTTGACAATTGAGACGGCGGTGGCAAAGGAATATGTAAATCGTGTAGTGCGAGTAATTGTGCAGCCCTCGAATCAAATGATCGATATCACAGTACGCTATCAATAGAAAACGGCACCCGGCAGGAGATTGCCCGGGTGCCGCTTTGGTTTGTGGTGCTTTCGCTATTGAATGACGATCGCCGACGGGTTCGAGTAGACGAATCCATTGGGACCTTGTACGGCGACAGAGAAGTTCACCGTACCGGAACGGAACGCGACTGTATCGGTCGGTACAGTAAAGGTGACCTCATAGACGCCGATGAGGTTACGCGCGTAGATAGCCTGGACCAGCGGCACGCCATTATTATTCACTCCGACGAGCAGATTCGAAGTGACTACGGGATCTAAACCGGCCGGTGAGAAGGTGCCGGTGGGAACCGAGGGGCTCACGCTGCCTAAGCCGGTAAGATAGACGCGGATGTTTTCGCCTCGTGCGGCGGGATTCGCCAGAGTCACGACAGTTCCGTTTGGCCGCAAAGCCAAAACCCGGCGGCGATTATCCGAGGGGGTGACTGTTTCGAAGAGGCCGGGTGCTACCGGGAGTACAGTAACAAAAGCGCTAGTGGAACCGCCGCCCGCCACCGAAATCGTGATGGGAACGGTAGTGGCCGGGACTTCAAACGGAACTTGAATGGTTACCGACTGCTGGCCGTTCTGGTTAGAGACGTAGAAGATGGGAGCAGGCAAATTTCCGATGGTGACCGAAACGCCGGCGACCGTGAAGGGGAGGACGCCTACCAAAGTGCCGCCGACGACGCCTTGAACATTAGCGTTGACCAAACCCTGGGCATTGATGGTGACGATAGAACCAGGGGAGATCCGACCGGCTTCGAAACTGGCTCCGTTGAAGTAGCTGAAATTAACAGGGCCAGGAGGGTTCGCCGTTAAATTGAAAGTTTGGGTAAAACCGGCGGCGGTGGCCGTGACAATAATTGCGCCCTGATTCGGGCCAGCCGTCACGGTGGTGGAAGCATTGCCGTTTCCATCCGTAAATACAACCGCTGGAGAGAGACTGGCTGAGCCTGAGGTGACAGCAAATGCTACGGGCTGCGAAGCGACAGGCGCACCCGACGCATTTCTAACCGAGACAATCAGAGGTGCGAAAGGAGTGTTGATGAAAACAGACTGGCCACCCCCGGAAACTATAGTCAAGCCGGTGATAGTAATGTTGACCGTCTCAGTTGCGATAGCTGGGTTTTGAATCAAATTTGCTGCATCGCGGATACGGATCTGGACGGGACCAGCTACATTCCCCAGGATGACGCCTGTTGAGACTTGACCGTTTGCGGCGGAAGTAGCAATCGTATTCGTAAAGGTGACTGCCCCAGGAATAACGCTCTCAAAAACGACAGAAACTCCACTCAAGGGGTTGAGGGCAAGGTCTGAGACTGTAGCGAGGATAGGAAGCGGCAAACGCTGGCCCGGAACGCCGGATTGACCGTCGCCGGAGTTGATGGTAATGATTCCCGGCGGCCCGACTGTAACCACAAATTGATTCAGATTGTAGACCAGCGCTCCGCCACCGACTGTGACAGTAAACGTGCCATTGCCGACTTTTCCAAAAATGGGAGTACAAGTGGCGACACCGGTCGCATCTGTAAGAACAACTGGGCCCTCTTTACAAGCCAACGTACCCTTGGCGTTGGCGTCACTTGTATCCACCATGATGCTGACGGCTACATTTGGAATACCTGCAGACGAAGTGAGTGTGCCGACGAGAACTCGAATAGGCACCGTACTGACGCTACCGGCCGGACCTATTATGGTTTGACCCTGTAGTGGCGATTGTAAAGCGGTTTGAATCAACAGGCCACCACCGGTAGCCGTGGCCGATGTTGTCTCGAAGAATGTTACTGAGGCATTTCCGTAGCTAGCGATGACAGTAGTCTGCACAAAGGGAGATGTGATCACCTGAGTATTCAAGGTGGCGCCAACAAACTGCGCAGACGTAAACCCGTTCACGTCGGTGGGAGGAGGGGTACCGTTCACTCTTCCAGCAATTCCATTTTGATCGTTGAACGTAACTATTTGATTGGGGAACGGCCTCCCGTTGGCATCAAGCAATTGGACCTTCAACTCCTGCGGAGCGGGAGCAGAATTACCGGCTATTTGGCCATTACCGCTAACAATATTCAAGGTCTGGGCGTGCACTGGGGCAACGAACAGGAAGGAAATTGCAGCAAAAATAGCAGGCGAAAACGATCTTATGGTGCCAGTTGATTTCATAGTTTCCTTTTAAAGGGGAATAAGAGCTTTCTAGATGTTACTACTGTTACTACCCGACGGGAAGGGGTGTCCATAATGCAAAAAGGGGGAGCCGAAGCTCCCCCTTTTTGATTCGTACTGCGTGGTTAGTTAGTTAGACCTTCACCCGTATTCGGCGCGGGGAAGTTGGCGTTGCTCGCCGAACGCGAACCAGCGTTTGCGGTCGGGTCAGGGATAATCAGCGCCAGGTAACCCTGTGACAGACCACGGCCAGGACCGGTGAAACCATCGGTAATGAACGCGAAGCCATGAGCATACTGGAAGCGGCATTGGGCAATCATGTAGCCCTGGAAGCCGGGAGCGAGGTTCGAGACCAGATTCGTATACGGCGGTACATTAATTGCCGCACTTACAATATTCGTGGTCATAGGGGCAGGCTCAGCAGTACCGTAGAAATTCAGGGTACAAGTGCCGGGCTGCGGTACGGTGCCGAATGGATCTCGCGAAGTGTTAGAGATCGCGATACCAGTGTCAAAACCAGCTAGATTTGACAGGAAGGGGAACAGCAACACTGACTGGCAGGAATTAATGCTAAAGCCGGTCATGGGGGTGGAGCTGGGCACAAAGCGGGGAATCGGGCTGGCAGCGGCCGTGATCACCGTGCTGAGCGGAGCGAAATCCACGCTAACGCTGGATAATCCAAGGCTGGGGGTATTAACACCAGGATTGGCGGTAAAGACAGAAATTACCGGAACGCTAAAGCTTTCGATGGTGAACGGGCTGCTGATGGACTGAGTGGTGACTTCATAAACTGCAATGTTGCCACTTAGTGCAGAGTAATTTGCGGGGAGGCCAGTTACCGAAGAAGAGGAAACAGCGGAGAATACACCGCCTTCCGTGCTGGTCAGGGTCAAAATCTCAGAAGGAGCAGTTCCTGCTCCAGCTACCAGTTGGTTGCTCTGGATGGTAGTGGGAACGTAGATGGTGACACCAGTCTGCAGGCTATTAAAGGTAAGACGAACACGTGTTGCGAAGTCAGCCGTACCAATTGCGGTACCACCGCCTGCGAACCCGCCCTGAACACCGTTCGGAACGAACTGTGATTCCGAGTTAAGAGTTGCACCAGGAGTTGATAGAGTTGCGCCGCCTGGGAAGAAAATTGGAGTACGCAGCTTGGTTGCTGTTGCAAAACCTTCGGTGAAGGTGATGGTTTCGGAAGAGCTAGAACCCACGGTTCGGCTAACGCACTGCTGGAATGAACCAACGGTTGCGATGGAGCTAATCAGACCACGGCGAACGGAACCAACCGTCTGCACGTTGTTGTTGATCGGGAACCCGGCCGAAGTGGAAACGGTTTCAAACACCGAACTGGTGGAGAAACCAGTAGGAGCACCCAACGCGCTGGCATTCGCACGAATGTTAGTGATGCGAAGAGTTAGCGTGGGGGCATTGGTGTTTTGAGCAATAGGAGCGCCGGGAGGATCGATCGGCACACCGAAGAACGTAACTTGGCTAGGACCGACTAAGGTACCCTGCACACCGTTGAAACGAGGAGTGTTAGGCACGTTAGCCTGCGGACCAGCTTGCGGATTGTAGGTCTGTGTACCTTGTCCGCCGCCAGTACCAAAGCCAAACTCAATGCACTGATTTGCAACGGTAGAACCGCTGGCCGGGCAAAACGACTGGGTGTTAGGCGCTGGCTCGTTAATCAGAAGCAAAGCATCCGTCAAATTTGTTGAACCGCCCAAAAGGCGGCTGGTGAGGTTGGTGTTAAGCGAAACCGTGACGTTAACCGCCGGAATCTGAAGCCCCAAGGGGGTTGCAGTACCGCCGGTGCACGTGAGGACGACATCACCAGCCTGCTCGGTGATACCTTCTGCACGCATGTCGAACGGGGTCGCAGTAGCGTTGCAAGCGAAGCCGACGAAGTTCTGCGCGTTTGCCGCACCAGTCAAACCCAACATGCAGGTGAGCCCGGCAACAGTTACTGCGAACTTTTTAAAATCTGCCATTCTTATCTCCTTGAAAAGTGTATAGCTTTTAATGCTAAACCTGAATCGGTCGAAGTTCTCTTGGACAACCTGAGCCTCAACTACAACTGAAAATCCGTTTGTTACTTAGGGAACTTCTCCGTGTCGGGCGGAGATCTCAGACTCCGGCAGCCCTCAAGTGGACCAGCCAGAACAGCAAAAAGCCTGCGAGTTCGCTAATCTACCACAAATCAAACAACTTTACTACGTGCTCGCGGGATTGAAGCCAGTATAGCCATAAACTACGAATGTGCTCATGTCATTGATACCGTATAGCACCGTTCGAGTCAAGCAAATATGCGATTTTTGTCTTTAGCTTCAATAAGAAGCGCACTTTTCGTAACCTGAAATTTGCCGCTATTGCACCGCGAGACGGACCGTGTTGCTCTCTGATGAACCTTGACGCAAAGAAAAGGGCAGAGACAAACCAGGCGGCGTGCCTGGAGGAAGCGGAACATTTATCTGGTAGAGCCCCATGAACCCAGGCGCAAGTCCCGCGTAAGTTACTGATAACGTTACCCCGGCCAGTACAGCCGTGACGGGCACTTCTGTTCTGGCAAGGCCGCCATTTTGTGCCACAGCACCGAAACCCGTTCCATACACGACAACTGTTTCGCCCCGTTTTGCAGGTGTTGTGGGGCTGTTCACGGAACCGCTTTGGTTCACTACTGCCCCGAGGGGCGTGCCGTCATCATTAGTGCCTAGAACGAAAATGCCCGGATCGATCGCTGCAACACCAATAAGCTGATCGAACGAACCGAACGGGGATTTGACCGATAAAGTGTACTGGCCCGGTGCCAGTGCGACGGGAATCACCGCATTTACTTGAAAGGGGGAACTCGAAATGACTGTCGCAGACAATCCGCCGATGCTAACCGTTGTGGCGGCACCGGGGCCGGACAATCCAGATCCGAAGATGGAAACGATTTCTCCCGGCGATACTGCGGCGCGGAAGGTGGCTGCATTCACGACTCCTGCAGGTGTGAACATGATTGCGGGGCTGTCAACGGTAAAGACGGGAGCCCGCGTGATCTGAAAACTGGTGGAGGACGACGCGGAAAGGTCTATCGAAACTCCCCCGGGCGCCAAATCCGTAACTGCCGCCGAAAAAGGCGAGGGGGAAGAGAGTCCCACCTGATAAAGGGGTTGCGTGCCGTCGCAATAAAGAAATTCGGAAGAGCGCAGGCTGGCGGCGCTTGTTGCTGTAGCCGAGAACGAATTCTGTGAAACGAACGCGCGACCGCATGAGCTGGCGGCAGACCCCGCGTTAATATCCGGCAAGGAAGCGACAGGCTGCGCGACAGACGTAAAAACGAACCCAGTTGGGCTTGGCTGGCCGGGAAGGAGCCGGAGGGCGGACAATACCGCGCCCTTCCAATTGTGTCCGGCGGCAGCGAATCCGCCCAGGTATTCATTTAGAGAAGTGCGGGCAAGAGCCGGGTTCGGGTCAAAAATCTGCAGACCTCCATCCGGGGCGACGCCTATTGCGACTACCGTGGCTCCGCCCGCCGGGGTACCGTCCTGTTGCAAAGCCAGACTTAACAGCACGGGCGAGCCCGCTCCCACCAGATCACGGATCGCGGGGAGAGAGGGATCTTCCACAGAGGGGATTAATCCGCCACCGGCGAAAGCGCCTACGCGCCAGAGATTCACCACCTGCTCCGGGGAACCCGGGGAAGAAAGGAAACCATCGCATGCGCCCGGGGTGCCGACCGCCGCGTCAGAAACACAGTAGGATTGCAAGAACCGATTCAGTGTGTTGGGATCGGCCAAGCCATTGGGGGTGGCGACCAGTCCTTGATTCTGATAGAAGCGCACTAGAGCGGCAATGGCCGTGAGCAGACCTCCTTTTTCAACAATCGTGTCCTGCCCATTCCCTAAAGTACCCGCGCCGTTTGCCTGCGAAAACTGAGGGAAACCGGTGCCTGTCGAGGATCCGGTTGCCCGCGCATCGAAGATCGCCAGTTTCCCGAGCGCACTTGCGGTCACCGCTGCTAAGCCGGAAGCAGGCGGAAGGCGGAGAGAGGCCGCGGCGACTCCGTTCAAATCCGTGAGAACGGAAGCAGGGGTGACCTGAGCTCCCGGAGATGCCGCGAACCTAACGGCGACCCCTGCCAGGGGCGCGCCCGCACTGTCCTTCAGCGCGACCGCCAGCCGTACGGGCAGAAGTGAACCGGGCGAGCCGGTTTGGTTATCGCCAGCCGTCTTGACCAGATCGGGCCTGGCGTCGGCAATCGTTTTAATAGCGTAGGAGCCATCGGCGGCTTTGCCGGTGGCTAGATCTACTGCGTGAACGGCAATTGTTGAGGTCCGCGCGGCTGAATCAGTAAAGAAATCATAATCGTAGGCGCCGTTTAAAGTTTTTACGGTGAAATCCGGTTGTCCTGCAACGGAAACGCGCAATGTGGCACCATCGGGAAACCCGCTGATGGAGAGGTGAAGGCGTGAACCCGCAAGGGCGGATGCGGGATTCGCGATGATGGCCGGCGTGCGGGGTACAAGGTGTTCAAGGGCAGCGGCCGCGCCGGTTGTGAAATCGATATAGCCGTTTTCGAAATTTTGACGTTGGACGGCACCGGTGACAAAAACGTCGGAAACCGGCAACCCGAGTTGCCCGACGGGTCCGTTAAGTGCGAGGTAGCGGGCGAGAATGGCACCCGCGACAAAATAGCCCTGACCAGCGCGATTTCCGGTGGAGATTCCGTAAATGGTGCCGCCTGAAAACATCTGAGCTTGCCCGGAATAGCCGGATTGGGTGCTGAACGAAACCGCGGCAGCAGTAGGCAACCCGGCAACGCCGGTTTCATATTTCAACGCTGCCCATTTCGTGAGGACGGCACCTGAGACAACCCGATAAGGAGAACCGGCAAGCGCTCCGCCTTCGAAAAACTGAACTCCTCCGGGAGTCAAGTCCGATATGGGAAAGCCAAGGCTGCCGGTGGGGCCGCCTGCCTGCTGATACGTGGCAAGAAGCGGACCGGAAACCAGATAAGCACTGCCGCTTTGATCTCCTTTCGCGAGCAGATAGTGCGTTGCACCATCCGTGGACAAAAGATCTTGAATGTAACCGGTGCTGAGCCGCTTGACAGGATTGGGACCTGGAATCTGGACGGTTAACCGATTACGGGAAACGGAATCCTGGAAAGTTTGCCCGATGAACACAGAGGGTGCACCTTCGCCGACACCGCAGCAGGGGGCGGACACATTAACCAGGAGCGCGTTGCTGATTTTCCCTTCACTGACCGCGGTGATGAGTGCATAGCCGGAACCAAGGCCTTTTAGCGTTGCCGTGGAACCGTTCGCCTGGATGCTGACAACCTGCCCATTGGTGGAAGACCAGGTCACGGCCCGGTTGAAAGCTTCCTGATCCAAAGTATCGAATTCGTGAGCCACCACCGTTACGGTACGGCCGCTTTGGAGGACGATGGAGCCAGTTGGGAAGATTTGCACCTCACGGAGCGGAAACAGGACGGCAGGCATATCGCCTTTCTGATATTGAATCCGTCCGCCTTCAAACATCTGGCGCTGGACATTTCCCGCGAGGGAAATTTCATCAGTGAGCGGAAGTCCAAGCGGGCCGGCGGGGCCGTTGAGCGATTGATAAAGCCCGTCAGTGGCGCCCAATGTGGAAAAGATAAGGCCTTTGTTGGTGCCTGAGGTTACTTCGAAAATCACCCCGCCCGTAAAGGTCTGATAGTTGGCAGTTGTTTTCAATGAAGAAGTGAGCGTCTTTTGCGAATCCGTAGGAAGGCCAAGCGGCCCGGCGATGCTGCCGAGCGATGCCCATTTTAAATAAGTGTTTCCGCTGATGGACAACTGGGTGCCGGTGGCATTCCCCACGGAAATGGAAAAAAGGGCGTAGTTGTTCGTGAACCGCTGGAACGTGCAGCGGGGCAAAAAGCTGGTGCAGGATTGCGTGTCTTCAATGGGATAGCCGGCAGTATTTACGCCCACGGCTGTGTAATAGGTATAGAGTTCGGGAAAGACCTGGACCACGTCAATCTCGTTGCCTACCTTATTCTGGTCCTGGAGAATAAGGGCGGCGCGAATGCCAGCCGCTTTGGTGGGGTCGTAGAACTCCTGAATCAGGCCGTTGGTGCCGAACTTTCTCACGTCCGCTACCGGGGGCTGGGAGACCAGCTTACTGAAGTTTCCGCGCACGAAGGCAAGTTGGAAGCGGTATTGAAGATTAGGAGCCACGCCCGATCCGACGGACGGTGGTGTTGTTTGTGCGACGCAAAGCACCGCAGTGGCACATAGGGCCGGCCAAAAGTAACGGGAAAGAGTGGACACGGGTGGTTGTTTACGATGGTAGTACGCATGGAACCCCTTCCAGGCATTGAAGTTGCTAGGGTGAATCTCATGCGATGGCCGTTGTTGAACCAGATTGCCCGGCGGGATTGGAATGCTTTTGGGGAGACCGCTAAATCGCCGGACGCGGACCGGTTGAAGGCGCGCACGGCTTCCGCGGACCGGGTGGTGGATTCTATATGCCCTTACTGCGCGGTGGGATGCGGACAGCAGGTGTATGTCCGCGATGAAAAGATCATGAATATCGAGGGTGACCCGAAATCGCCCATATCGCGAGGGTGCTTGTGCCCCAAGGGATCGGCTACTTTTCAATTGGTGACGGGGTCGCATCGGCAGCAGAAAGTTTTGTACCGGAAACCGCATGGGACGGAGTGGGAGAGATTGCCACTGGCGCGTGCGATGGAGATGGTGGCCGACCGGGTGCAGCGGGTTCGTGAGGATACCTGGGAGGCAAAGACTCCGGTGGGAACAACGGTGAATCGGACTCTGGGGATTGCGCATCTGGGCGGCGCGACTCTCGATAACGAAGAGAATTACCTGATCAAGAAGCTGTTCACTGCGCTGGGCATTATTCAGATAGAAAATCAGGCCAGGATTTGACACTCCTCTACGGTTCCCGGGCTGGGAATCACACTGGGGAGAGGCGGGGCGACCACGTTCCAGCAGGATTTGCAGTTTTCGGATTGCATCATTATAGAAGGGTCCAACATGGCCGAGTGCCATCCTGTGGGCTTTCAGTGGGTGATGGAGGCGAAGAAGCGTGGGGCGAAGATTATTCATGTAGACCCGCGGTTTACACGCACCAGTGCTGTCGCGGATATCTATGCTCCCATTCGCGCCGGGACGGACATTGCTTTCCTGGGCGGCTTGATTCACTACATCATCGAGAACAACCGGTATTTTCGCGAGTACGTGGTGGAGTACACCAACGCGTCCGCCATTGTGGATGACAAGTTTCGGGATACGGAAGACCTGGACGGATTATTCAGCGGATGGAATACAGATGATGCGGAGTATGACGCATCAAGCTGGCAATACAAACAGAAAGACGGGGCGAGCGGGAAGGACCACAGCAAGAATGACCGGTTTACTGGCGAGGCATATTCCGAGCGTGGCACGCAGTTTCGGCCGAGCGAGTTCGACAAGACCTTAGAGCACCCGATGTGCGTGTTCCAGATTGTGAAGCGGCACTATGCGCGGTACACAGCGGAGAAGGTGGAAGAGGTTTGCGGGATTCCGCAGGCGTTATTTTTGAAAATTGCGGAGACGCTGTGCAACAACTCCGGGCGGGAGCGAACTTCCGCATTTGCGTATGCGGTGGGTTGGACGCACCATTCGGTAGGCGTGCAGTATGTCCGTTGTTGCGCGATGGTGCAGTTGCTGCTCGGCAATATTGGGCGGCCGGGAGGTGGCATTCTGGCGCTGCGCGGACATGCGAGTATTCAGGGCTCGACCGATATTCCAACGCTCTACAATTTGCTGCCGGGGTATCTGAACATGCCCAAGGCGTCGACCGATGTGGACCTGGGTGCGTATCTGAAAGAGGCCACCGCGCAGTGGGGTTGGTGGAGTGAAGCGCCGAAGTATATGGTGTCGCTGCTGAAAGCGTGGTTCGGGCCGAACGCGACGAAAGAAAACGATTATTGCTACGGCGGTTTGCCCAGGCTGACTGGCGACCATTCGCACATGACGACTGTGAGCGACATGGCGGATGGGAAATTGAAGGGCTACTTCCTTATGGGGGAGAACCCTACGCAGGGTTCGATGAACGGAGCGTTGAACCGGCAGGCGCTGCGCGCGCTGGATTGGGTGGTAGTGCGCGACTTGGCGATGATTGAAAGCGCCGAGTTCTGGAAGGATGCGCCGGAGATTACGCGCGGTGAAGTGAAGACGGAAGATATCGCGACGGAGGTCTTTTTCTTTCCGGCTGCCGCGCATACAGAGAAGGAAGGAAGCTTCACGAATACGCAGCGCTTGCTGCAGTGGCATCACAAAGCGGTGGAGCCGCCGGGCGAGTGCCGCAGCGAGTTGAATTTTATTTACGAATTGGGATGTATGTTGCGGGAACGGTATAAGGATTCTAAGGATCCCAAAGACAAACTGCTGCAGGATTTAACTTGGAATTACTCGACGCATGGCGCGACGAACGAGCCTTCTGCTGAAGAGGTGCTGAAGGAGATTAGCGGGTTCCATGTTGGTAGCGGAGAGCCGGTGGACGGTTTTCAGCAGCTTCAGGATGATGGATCCACTGCGTGCGGTTGTTGGATCTATTCCGGCTCTTATAAGGATGGGAAGAATCAGACCGCGAACCGGAAAGCCGGCCAGGATCAGAACTGGGTGGCGAAGGATTGGGGCTGGGCTTGGCCGGCGAACCGGCGCATTTTGTATAACCGGGCTTCGGCGGATGTGGAAGGCAAGCCGTGGAGCGAGCGGAAGAAATATGTCTGGTGGGATGCCGAGCAGAAGAAATGGACCGGTTACGATGTGCCTGATTTCTTGGTGGATCGCGATCCGGCTTACCGGGCTTCGCCGAATGCGAAGGGTACGGCTTCCATTTCCGGCAACGATCCGTTCATTCTGAATGGCGATGGCAAAGGTTGGCTCTTTGCCCCGAACGGCTTGAAAGATGGACCGATGCCGACGCATTATGAGCCGCATGAATCGGTGGCGGAGAATGCGTTTTATGGGCAGCAGTGCAACCCTGCGCGCATGGAATGGGTGAGGGGTGCGAATCCCTATCACAAGCCGTTCCATGATCCGCAGTTTCCGTATGTGTTAACGACTTACCGGATTACGGAGCATCACACGACTGGCGCCATGTCGCGGTGGCTGACTTGGCTTTCGGAATTGCAGCCGGAAATGTTTTGCGAGGTCTCGCGGGAGCTGGCTGCGGCAAAGGGTCTAGAGAATGGCGGATGGGCTACGGTAACTACTGCGCGGGGTGAAATTGAAACTCGCGTGCTGGTGACGGAACGGATTCAGCCGTTGAAGATTGGCAAGCGGCGCGTTCATCAGATCGGGCTTCCTTATCATTGGGGATCGAGCGGGCTGGTGAAGGGTGATTCAGCGAATGAGTTGACTTCTTTTGTGGGCGACCCAAATGTTTCGATTCAGAGTTCGAAGGCGCTAACGGGGAATATCGAAGCGGGACGCAGGGGGCAGAACCGGCGGGCTGCAACTTCGGGGACGCTGGCTGTTCCGGTGTTGGGTGAAGCGGTGACCTATCGCGATTTGCCGGTGGCACGGCATAAGGTCACGGGCGAGCATGGCATTTCAAGCGGCAAGGGTCAGCAGGGCGAGGAGACATAGGACCGCGATGGCGAAAGGATTTTTCACCGATACAACGGTGTGCATCGGCTGCAAGGCTTGTGAAGTTGCCTGCAAGCAGTGGAACCAATTGCCGGATGACGGGATGGTGTTTACCGGAATGTCGTACGACAATACCGGGCACCTGGGCGGCAGTACCTGGCGGCATGTGAGCTTTGTGGAGCGGCCGGTGCCCATGAGCGGCGCGGATACGGCGGGCATGGCGTGGCTGATGATGTCCGACGTGTGCAAGCATTGCCAGCGCGCGGGGTGTTTAGAGAACTGCCCGACGGGCGCGATTCTTCGCACCGAGTTCGATACCGTTTACGTGCAGCCGGATATTTGTAATGGCTGCGGATACTGCGTGGTGGGGTGTCCGTTCGGCGTGATCGACCGGTTAAATGACGATGGGCGCGCCTGGAAATGCACGCTCTGTTATGACCGTTTGAAAGAGGACATGGAGCCAGCTTGTGCGAAGGCATGTCCGACCGATTCGATTATTTTCGGTGAGATAGACGACCTGCGCGGCAAGGCGCGGTTGCGTGTGGAGCAACTGCATGAGAACGGCGTGACCGAAGCTTATTTGTATGGTGAGGATGCACGGAGCCAGCCGGGTACGGGCGGTTTGAATGCGTTTTTTCTGCTGACGGATAAGCCTGAGGTTTATAACTTGCCGCCGGCACCGGTGGTACCGACCAAGACCGGAGGGGAGGCTTGGCTCTCGGCGGGTTTGGCGTCGCTAGGGCTGCTGATTGCGGCTGCGGGCGCGGTGTTGGGGTCGCGCGAGTGAGCGGGAACGATGGACGGCGGATTGATGAAGAGCGCGGGATCTTAGAGGGTGCCGGTTCGCATCAGAGGATCGAGCAATCGGGCGATTATTCGGCGACGCCGGTGCCGCACACGTATCGCGACGTGCCCGGTGTGGATGCGGCAGATCCGACTTATTACGGCCAGGCAGTACTGAAGCAGCCGGTGTGGATCTGGAGTATTCCTGCATATTTCTATACGGGCGGTGTATCGGGTGCGACAGCGATGTTGGGTGCGGCGGCTCATATGATCGAGCCTCGGCGCATGCACAGGCTAGTGACGCGTTGCCGCTGGATTACGGCTGGCGGGGCGATGGTGAGCACCGCGTTTTTGATTCATGACTTAGGGCGGCCTTCGCGGTTCTTGTATATGTTGCGCGTGTTCCGCCCGAGTTCACCGATGAGCGTGGGGTCGTGGGTGCTGACCGGGTTTGGCGGGGCGGCCACGGGGTCGGCGGTGCTGCCGGGGGCTTGGGGAAATGCGGCGGGATTTGCGGCGGGCTTGCTCGGGATGCCGCTGGCGAGTTATACCTCTGTTCTGCTTTCGCATACTGCAATTCCGCTGTGGCAGGAAGCGCGGCGTACGATGCCGTTTCTTTTTATCGGCTCAGCGATTTCAGCGGCGGCGGCGGCTTTGGAATTTATGGAATGGAGCCATCGTGAAGAGCGGGTGATTACCACTTTCGCGATTGTGGGGGGTGTGATGGAACTGGCCGGTGCGGCAGCTGTTGAAAGGGAGACGGGGCGCGTTCCGCAAGTTGGCCTGCCTCTGCGAAGAGGTGCCACCGGCGCACTGTGGACCGCCGCGAAATTGCTGAGCGCCGCGAGTTTGGTGCTTACGTTGGTGCCGGGAAGATCGCGTAGAATGCGAAAAGTTTCGGGCGTTGTGGGGACGCTCGCGTCACTGGCAGTGCGCTTCGCGATCTTTCATGCGGGGAAGCGTAGCGCGGCAGACCCGCGGGCTACCTTTCATCTGCAACGGGCGCAGGCGAAGTAAACAGCAAACGGGACTAAAAGCCGCGTCATGACAAAATAGGGCGATATGACTCTGAGTGAGGTCCGCGCGCAACGCGAGGTAATACTTGGCGTTGCTTCCCGACATGGGGCCCACAACGTGCGGGTGTTCGGGTCGACCGCACGGGGGACGGCACGCGGCGATAGCGATGTCGACCTCCTTGTCGATCTGGAACCTGGCCGTACATTAATGGATTTGGGCGGTCTGTTAATCGAAATGCAAGGCGTGATCGGTGCCCGCGTAGATGTGGCGATTGACCGCATACTGCGCCCCGAAGCTAGAGTGCAAATATTGAGCGAAGCCGTTCGTCTGTGAGGGACGATGTGTCGCGGCTTCGCGACGTGGTTCGTGCGATCGCTTGCATTCAACGAGAGACTTGCGTTCCGCGGACGACGTTTGCAGAAGATGCGAAGTTACAAATCTGGGTGCTGTATCATCTTCAGGTGATCGGGGAGGCGGCACGCGGATTAAGTGCTGAGTTTCGCAAACAGTTTCCTGATACAGTCTGGTCGAAGGCTATCGGCTTGCGAAACATTCTTGTCCATCACTACTTTGAGATCGACGAGGAACTGATCTGGCGGGTCGTCGAGCAGGATCTGATGCCATTAAAGGAAACGGCGGAAGCCGCTCTGCGAAGACTCGAAGCTCTGTAAGTTTGCAGTCGGGTAGGCCTCCCATCCGAATCTCGCAGGCCCTTAACCCTCCATCTAATACACTGAAGCTGACCTGCCCCCGTTTTCCGCACACGGTTTACACCAAGATACCTCAGTCACTTAGTAAGTCACTTCGCCCTCTTGTCCAGCAACCAGACCGCGACGGAGGACCGGAGTCAAGGCCGAGCGAAGCGAGCCGTTAGGGAAGCCTTTACGCCGGTCCGACACAGCGGTACCGCACACTGAAGAGGGCGAAGTGACGCTATTGAGGCCACAGGCGAACTCCAGGGGCGTACGATATCCCAAACTCGAATGCGGGCGTTCTTCGTTGTATTCCCGGCACCATGCGGCTGCTTTGGTTCGGGCGTCGAACAGATTCCGAAACCAGCTTGTATTGAGAAACTCCGCTCTCATCTTGCCGTTAAAGCTTTCCACACGGCCGTTCTGCATCGGCTTGCCTGGCTGAATATGCAGCAACTCAATCCTGTTCTCGATAGCCCACGCCAAGAAGTGTCGGCTGGTGAACTCCGCGCCGTTGTCACACCGAATTCTTCCCGGACGACCACGTTCGGCAATCACGCGGTCCAGAACCCCCGTAACGCGCCGACTGGCGAAGCTGGTATCCACTTCTAGCGCAAAACACTCCCGCGTATAGGCGTCCACCACGGCCAGTAAGCGAATGTGCCGACCACTTTGAATCGCGTCAGATACAAAGTCCAGAGCCCACTCTTCATTGGCCGCCGTGACAGGTGTCAGCGGTTTGCCTTCGCGGATCAGCCTCCGCCGTTTTACCTTTTTCATTGCCAGTCCCGCCTCCTGGTACACCCGCCAGACTCGTTTGTGGTTTACCTGCAGGCCATCCCGATTCAACAGAATGTGAAGTCGCCGGTATCCAAACCGCGGCTTCTCCCGCGCGATCTCAATCAAGCGCTCTCGCAGCTCCGCATTCCGCTCGGTCCGGTGATA
>JAABUK010007294.1_pt1 | contig 16021 bp, 20 predicted proteins | sample 5559141 | NCBI WGS metagenome assembly JAABUK01 (sample SAMN10711869, study PRJNA513367) | rock metagenome | isolation source: Antarctica rocks | place: Antarctica: Victoria Land, Pudding Butte nord | collected 2016-01-03
GTTATAAGGAGGAGGGGTGGGAGAAAAAGTTGTTGGGGTTGGTGAGGGATGGTGGTGGTGGTAAGAAGGCGGAGTTTGATGCGATTGTAGATGGCGCGGGTGGGGATGCAGTGGAGAAAGGGACGAAGATCTTGAAGGTGAGTTGGAGATGTGCTGCTGTTGCCAGATCATCTGGCAGAATAAGTACTAATATGTGATGTGTGCTTAGCCAGGGGGTGTAATTGTCTCGTATGGCATGACTCTGGGACCCAAGATGCCTTTCCTCATGCAGGCGGTGCTAAAGAACATTGAGCTCAAGGGGTCGACGATGGGATCCAGAAAAGAGTTCAAGGAAATGGTGGACTTCGTGAAAAGGAAAGAAGTGAAGCCGGTGGTGTCGAGGACGGTGCAGGGTCTCGATAATATTGAGGGGATTGATAGTTTGTTTGAAGACATGAAGAAAGGAAGCCAATTTGGAAAGCTGGTCATTGAGATCGCCGCCGAAGGGGGTAATGCTAGCAAGCTATGAGGAGTGCCTGAATGGATCTGAGAAGGCAGCTTGCAGAAATGCCTTGCCTCTGCTAAATCAGTGTTATCGGCATACTTTGTTGGTGAAGAGAGGATTGCATTTATCTGCCAAGAATCTATTATGAGCACAGTGAAGGTCATCCTCTACCCAAAGCTCAATCCCGGTTTTGGTTCACCCTGAATGCGAAGGTCCCATTGATATACATGACGGTCCTCTCTATTTCTCGATCTCCTTGTTCGACGTTGTACCAGTACGACTGTCGTGCCAGTCTTTTGGCATTAGTTCGAGGTCTTGATTAAATACCTCGGCCTTAGAGGCTTTGTCGGCGTTGGATATAGGCTGTCGTTTTGTTGGTAGTGGCTTACCCTGCATCCTCGCATCTGCTTCGTGGTCTTCTGACATGGGTGGATGGGGTTCTGAGCTTGAGGGTAGCGGAGTCGGAGGTGGAGTAGGAGGTTGAGATTGAGGTTGGGATCGCCTTAGAAGTGGCTTTCTCTCAATTGGCGGGTCCTCCTCCAAAAGACGCTTTCCATGAACCGATTCCGTTGCGACCGTTCCAGCTTTCTCCCTTCTCTCTTTGACCTCTTTGACAAGTTCCTTCCTCTCTTCTTCCAGACCTTCGTCAAGTTCCTCGTCATCATCGCCCTCGAGCTCTGCCGCGTACACATTAGGATGCTCCCGAAAGCAGTCCTGCATGCCCTGAAAATTTTCGATACAGTCCATTCCTTTTGGATCCTCTTCCGAGAAGACGAAGCATGAAAAAGCAGCTCGGAACTCCTCGCCACAAGGGCCATGTGCCATGCCGCCCAGACACGGACAGTCCCAGTTTATCTCACCAGTAGCCGGATTGAATGCGCCTTCGCTAGACGCTTCTTCTTCCAGGTCAGCCGGGTCTGAGGCCGAGGGTAGAGATGTAGGCTCTGACTCTGGTTGCAACGACGTAGAGGACGGATTTTTTGGGGTGGTATTGTCTTCGGAAGCTATGGATGCAAGAACAGCCTGCTGCTTCTTCTTCTCGTCGCGAGATGACTGGCCGACGGCATCGATCGTAGGAGTGTGGGAATCTTCATGATCTGCTTTCGGATCAAGGTGATCTGGAATCGTGTTAGACATGGTAGGTTTTCGTTCACTTCCCCACAACCTCGCTTACATTCTGTTGGCTGCTCGGCGAAGAGTTCACTGGTATTGTAATAGTAGATGCCTGCAATCGCAAGACACCATCTTGCCGCATTGCTCTTCCAACTTCTTGATTGTAAGTGCGGCGGTGCGGTGCTGAGAAATCGTTTGGTTGCCGCAGTCCGTGCGGGAGCGAGGGAACATTGAGCGGATCGTAGAATAGAGCGTGACGCAGGACGAAACATGGCATATAGAAGGATGGGCAATGAATTCTGGTGCCAGAATCAATTTGTGATTGACAGGCAAAATCGAATGCCATATGAAAAATCCCTTGGCGGCATCTAGAGGTCCGAACTAGCCCGGAATAGGTAAACAGCTTTCTTCACGAATGAACTGACCACACCATCATGGAGTGGTATCCCGCAAAGTTCTTCACTGATGCGCGGCCTGAAACGCCATACGCTTTGCTACTATTGAATCAACCCTTGAATGTACGAGCATATCAAAAGGTCGCTCGTGATGGTATGCAGCAGCCATAACCGCTAGGAAATCTACTGATCTTCCGAGCGTCAATGATAATATGTGTTGATGGAGGCGCGAACCAGCTTCATAGGATACTCCAGCAGGATAAGCACACGGTCAACAGGGTGAGGTTGTTTATGAGTCCAACGATGCGACGTGAATAACTCATCTCTACTTCTGGCTTTAGTTCCCTAACGCTATTGTTGGGGATCTTGACTCACTGAAGGACGACGCGCATCACTTTTTTAGCGATGGAGGAGCAACTCAGATAGTGTACGTTCCTGAGCAGGATTCGACGGACTTCATGAAGGCCCTACGATGGCTGAAGAAACACAGTGCAGGAGAGATGGGCAATCACGTTGACGTCGTGGCTCTAGGAGGTCTGGGTGGACGCGTCGATCATGGCTTCTCAATGATCCACCACTTGTTCATGGCTGCCAATGATCCACAATTGCTCGGTGGGGATATCTACCTGCTCTCAGAACAAAGTCTCTCTTTTGTACTGGAGAAGGGAGTTAACCGCATCCACGGCATGGCTCCTGGCCAGAGCAAAGTCTTCCAAAGAAACGTAGGGATTATCCCCATTCGTGGCCCTGCAACAATCAGTACGAAAGGCCTTGAATGGGATGTGAAAGACTGGAAGACAGAAATCGGCGGACAAATCAGTACAAGCAATCATATCGAGGCTGACATGGTGGAGGTAGAGACATCCGACCGGATGCTGTTTACAGTAGAATTGGCAGAATTGTTATGCGCGCAATAATACTAGGATGAAGTGGAAGCAAAGGTTTGAAGCCAGAGGTTATATTTCCTGTGGACGAGAGCTTCAAGCATAGCAATGTTGACTTCTGAACCCTCAAATACCCACCACTCATCCTTGCTCCACTCGCTTTTTGAGTCGCCTCTGATGCACGAGATGTCATTCAAAGGTCCACGAGCCGTGAACAGGGTGTCCACAAGCCTCGTTGCCTATCAACAAAAAGCCCTTGACAAGCGGACCGCATCCAGTCTTCTGAAGCTGTCGATCAGGTCTCCTTCTGCACTTTCCTTCCCGTAGAGCTATGATTCTCCATCTCATAAGCGATTGGTGTGCTGGTGTTGTAGACTCGTATCCTCAAGTCGATCGCGGGCGGGGTCTCCATTTAGCTGGGTCCGCTCTATTCGCAGAGACCGACATTCGAGCGTGGATGTGCACGTGCACTTCAAGCCTTGTTCAAGGCAAACGTAAGGGAGAGGTCAATCACATCAGTGACAGACAGTATTTTCAGGTCCTGTTTTAGCCGGGGCCGGCCTATCAGTATGACTTTCTCTCAAGAGGATTGGACTTGGGACGTCCACGGCCGTGACCACGGCCACGGCTTGAACGTTGAGCGTACCAGTCGACATCGCTGAGCTGCAATTTCCTTGCGCGGGGAGCATTCCGATGGGACCCAGATCTGTCAGATCTAGAGTGAGAAGCACTGTACCTCTCCGAGCCTAGATGACGTCCGTAAGTATGGTTGGGATTCCTTTCAGGCTCAGGAACAAGTGTAAGAAAATCATGCGCTTCACCATCATGTTGATCGCCATCATTGCTAAGGTCGTAGTTTAGCACCAAACTCTTGATACGTTGCTGCTCTTCCCGCTCAGCCTGTTGCTGAGATTTCATGGCGACTGCAAAATGGGAATCCGAAGGTAGATCAATCGTTCGGGTCTGCAACTTTGTCAATGATCTGCAATAGAAAAAGGTGTCGAGCTGCCGTGAAGCTCTCTGCCTACGAGTCTTACCTGCTGGCGATTTCCTTTCTTCGTCATGAGAGCAAAAGACATTGTATTTGGAGATGTCTCCGCGCCTGTTTGTACGACTTCTTCAGAAATGGTAGCTGTCTGTGGCTGACCACGCCGCATAGGTAGTGGCACGTCAAAGAGAGCTCTGCGCTCGAATTTTCGCGAATCCAGACTTTCAGCCATCATTTTTTCAAATGCTTGATCAAAGTCGGCTTCAGCTTCAGGATCGACCTCCTCTTCTCGTCGTGTCACATAGATTTGCTCCTCCTCGGACTCGGAAGTTATGAGCTGCGGAGGTTCCTCAACATTTTCCTGGTCACACGTCAGCCTCACATGAAGCAAATGAAAAGAGTTGCAATCACTTCTTGGTCTTCGCCTGAAGAGGCTTCGTCTTCGGCATCCGGTAGAATTTCTCTTTCCAGATCCTCATCAGACGGAGAGTCTTCAGCATCAACTTCATGTTCCGCGACTTTTTCTTCGGTTTGCTGTTTGTAATTCGTCGCAACCGTTTCAGAAAATGCGCGAGTCGCTTCTTGCAGATCCGTGACAAGCTTCCATTGCGGTCTCACGAGCGCGAACGTGTCTTGTACGATGAAGTCGATGTCCATTGGCAACGAGTCCTTCGTGGTGATGTAGTACTGAAAGAAGGTGAGAAAGAAGTCGAGCTTCTTCCGAGAATTTCCGTGGTCGAAACAGACACCGCAAGTATCCAAGATTGTGCATACTAAGCGAATTCGAAAGAAATCATCTGGCTGGTCGAGCGAATTGACCTTGCCAGGCGCAGGTGTTCCTCCCTCGTGCCCAAAGGTGATTGTGCGATACAGCATGTCGAAAACAACATTGGAGTCGACCAGTTTGTAATTGTATAGTTCGCCAAGGTATTTCACGTCCGCTATTCTGCGTTGGTTGAACTTGACATCGTTCTGTTCCAGGCCTAGAGTAATTTGTTCTAGTACGTTATCGATGACACCAACAACGAAGTCTTGGTGATAGCGATAAAGAGCACTAGCTAGGATGGCCAAAAGATGAATGTTGCTGAACTTGACTTTTCCTGGTTTGCTGAAAACCTTCTCGAGTATTGCAACGACCTGTATGTTGTTAGCTACGGGAAATCATGAGAAGCCCCCGGCGTACCTCATATTCTTCCCAATGCAACTTGCGAATCGACTTGAGGATCTTGGTGTAGTTCCTCTTGTTCATGTCGAGGTAGACCAACTGACGAATGAAAAGATCCATCGGCGTACGTTCTTTCTGCCGTATTGCGGAGCGCTGAGGCGGATCAACATAGTACATAGCATTCTCGATTAGCATCCGCTCTTGCTGCCCTAAATGCTGGGCTGATTTCTTGCGATTTAGCGTTTCTAGGAAAGAAATCATACGGGGGGAGGTAGCGAGATTACGAAGCAAGTAACGCCCACAATTCTCCAGGAGATTTCCAATGATCTCGATGTTCATTCTCGAGAGGTCATCGAGACTGACTTTGAAGCAATGGAAGATGACATGGTCCGGTACAACGCCAAATTTTGTGAGCTCTGCCAGATATCGAATGTTGAGCATACGAATTTGGCCTAGAAAGTCCTTCAATTTGCGGCGCTGCAGGCTGCGAAACTCATCGTCAAGGTAGGAGATAAGACCTTGCTTTATGTCTGGCAGATATTGACCGAGGGTCGCAACGAGTCGAGCGTACAAAGGCAAGAGATCCGATCTCCCTTTCGGGACCTCTGAAACAGTCTTGATAAGTCGATTTCGAGAGGCTTTTGAATTCAGAAAGCAGAATTCTAAAGCGAGCTGGTCCACCATCTCTTTTGTTTGAAGCTCAGGAAGTTTAGCGAGCAAAGCATCGACTTGCGCGCCGACTGTCTTGCTTACAATTGCCGTAGACTGGTCGTCACCGTTGGGTGCTTTTGTGTCTGATTCAGCTGCTTTATCACCAAGCCCAGCGTTAACACCGTCGCCACCTACGCTGGCTGGTCTTTTTGGTATCTGGTCATCAATGTTCGCTTTCTTCTTCTTTGTGCCGTCTTCGAGTAAGACAGCTGGGACTTTGCCCTTCAGATCCACCAGATTCTCGTAGAAGCGGCGCTCGTCCTCGTCCTCCCAGATGCCTGATCCATCGCCTTGGGCCTTCAGGTAATCGCCCGTCTTCACAAGACCAATGCCAGTGACACTCATAATGTCGTCTGGCTCTCGCTCCGTCAGGTCCGGTATTTCCTCTCCAAGAATGTCGCAAAGCGTCTGAGCGTTTGCAATGAGCTTCTCCTGGTTTTTGGTCTGCTTTTCGAAGTTGGCCTGTCGATCTTCGAAAACTTCTCCGCTCTTGACGTAGGCTTCGGCGTTGCGACGACTCTGGGAGTTAAGCGCCTTTTGATCACGAACGACATGCGACTTTACATCTTCGAGATATTTGACTAAAATGTTCTTGAATCGAGTTTGCATCTTTGCAGATACCAAGGGCGATTCATCATCAGTGGATCCATCCGAAGCATTCTCATCGCTGGAAGGGATGTCGAATGACTCTTTGACAGGGCTTAAGGTGGCACCATCTGCTTCAATCGTCGTCCTTTTCTTGTCACTTCCTGACTTGACGCCCAGCACATCCCAGCTGAAGCTTTTGACAAAGATGACGGCAAGCGAAAGGTTTGTATGATCTCGATCGTGCCCGAGAAGCTCTTTGAGGACCTCTAAGGGAAACGGATCTGTGTCTTGCTCCTGGTTTGCGCGATTGGCAGGGATCTGCGCCTTCGCTCGAGATGTATTGTCCCCTTTGTTCGCAATTGAGATTTGACTTTCCTTACCTTTTCCGGACGCATCCTCAGGTCGCTCCACATCATCAAGACTCCTCAGCACCCCAACTAGCCAAAGTTCTGTAACCATTTTCAACAGTGTCCTGTGTCTTTGTAGGCGTTCTTTTTCCTCTCGTTCACGCACATCTTGACTCCATGTTTTCACCTGCGCCTTGTCGGGCACACTCAATCCCCGGCCTAGCAACCATCCAAGTTGTTTCGTGAATTCGGCAGGACCAAAACGCTGATGTAAAGCGCTGACGATTTCCACTCCGGCCGATAATTCACCAGAAGTCTTTAATTTTGACACACCTTCCGCAGTAGCAGAGATAATCTCAGATATGTACTTTTGCAGTGATAGTGTTCGAACTTCGGCGAGAAACCCCGTAAGCGCAGTCGAGGTTATGCCAGTGCGCAGGCGCTTGATGAAAGCTGTGTTCTTTTTCAGGGACGAATCAAGGGAGTTGCTGACGTCGAGAACATCTGGGTTTCAAATTAATAGCCGCAGCAAAGTCTGCTTTGGTATGTTCACCTTTGTCCCCCGCCCATGCACGGGCATTGAGATCGTGAAGCTCACCTGCGAGGTTTGATTAGCTGTAAATCAGAAATATCTATCCATACGCGTACGCTTCCGTTTGCGTTCCATGCCGGCCACACCGGCGTCTGTAGTTACTAAGGACCTTCCAAGTGATAGGGAATATGTGTGAATCTGCGCAGCCACATCGGGTTTGGCACACAATCGATATCTGCAGCCTTGCGTTGGGCAGCTTCAATTTGTTTTCTGATTGAGACCTCAGGAAAGCACGCTCCTGCAGTGATAATACGTCAAGCTCACGTTCAGGTCTGTAATTGTGAAGTATCACAACCCTCCCGCGGCATATGTTTTGTCAAGCTTAGTCACTCACAAGGATGCCAAGCCCTGATCCCTATTAACTATGCTACTAACAGTATCCACACAGCCATTATTGAAGAAAAAGCATCATCTACTGACGAGCTGGTCAGATTACGAGAGAGCAAGAAGGCTCCATCAGGCCCATCTACAAATAAGCATCCTTCGGTACCTACACTCATGGGCCAGACCAGTTCTGCTGCACTTCGTACTTGTGAACGAATGTACAAACATACCAACAATCGTCCTCGCAGATTGCAGATTGCCGAATGTGACTGAAGGATATTGTGCAGAAGATACACCTCAACAGACTGTCTGCGTGTGCCTATGGTATCGGCTAGAATGGTGGACTGGCCAGCCCAGACTCGAAAGTAGGCCTTCGACACGATGATGTAGCGCATTGAGCAAGCTAAGGCGTGAAACTGGTAATCCAGAATGTGATCAACATCCAACTGGAGTATACCAACAGAATTGCCACATCCTATGCATAACCTTGTGTATGATGAATATCTGTGACAGCGAACTGAGTCAATGGTCCCAAACCCGTTTGCACCGCTTGACAGCCTCATAACTGTGACTGTTGACATTGGACTTTGGGCTGATGCAAACGACTATGATGGATTTTATAAGAAAAGATACATCGCATTTTACAATCCACTCTTTGGGGGTCACAACCATATTATTGATACGAAGCCTGGGCGTCAAACGGCCGCGGAACATCCTATGTCTTCCGGACCGTGCTCTGGATCTAAATTTGTACCAGAGGAATTGCCAGGACTGCTGTCGCGTGGACCGGGAATGAAAATGAGGAAGAAGGAACTAACGATGCAGAAGAGAGGAAGTACACATGGCGTTGCATCGGGGAGATCCTTAATGAAAAGCTTCCAGCGCGGCATCAATAGTACCTATGTAGGAGGTGAAACTGTAGACAACGCATCGTTGGTAGTCTTGAGTAGACTTAAATATCCTCGTTCGTATATGAACTGATTGAGGCACAATCAGGCGTCCAGTGACCACAGGATCATCATTTCCCTCATGCGCCTTGAGATCCACTTCTGCTGGCAGCCGAAGAATGCAGCTGTCCGACTTGCATATGCTGTCTGACAACCTGATGCGTACCAGAGCTGAGTAACCTTGAATGTGGATTTGCATGACAATGGGCACGTCAAGCGCAGGACAAGACCCAAAGCCAGCTTGCACACTGTTTTCGCCGCGGCGTTCCTAGAAGGGCTCCTTCAATTATCGATTGCCCGCAGATGGTAGATGGTGCATGAAGCTTCACGAAGAGGCCGCAGCAAGCCTACGCGATGGACTCATTGACTCCAAACGGAGAGCCTGTGCGATGATGTATCGTACCAAGATGTTTGTTGGAGGTGGAGGAAGGTAAGCTTCTCCCGTCTTTCAAGGCGAACAAGGCTGTGTGTGCCGCAGCTCAGGGTCTTTCACTCGTTTACTGGTCACCAGGCTGGAGTGGGCCAGCGGCTGGATCCAAGATCCAGTACTTAGCGCATAGAGTTGCCTGCGGTCAGCATCAATCACCACTCACCGTCTCCAGGGCATGGCCTGCTGCCTTTTCTTCGTACCATCGCATAGACCAGGCAGCAATTACCAAGTCTTCTCTATGCCGGAAGCTGCCTCATAATCTTTCAGAATTGCCCTGTTCTTCTCGGTTTCCCTCTATTCTTCAACCTTCAGAAGAGACGAACGAAAGAGCTGCGAAACGGAGAACAATCTAATCTTCCCTCCACTTTTCACCAGTCATATGTCCCTTATGAGTCACTCCAGCGGAGACTGCTAGGCTTCTCAACGGGTTGTCAAATCAACTTACTCTGCACGGCTACGCTCAAGGCTCTTCTCCATTCTGCTAGCCGGAGCGCTCCACCTTTTCCCTCCCCTTCCTGTCCTTATCATCTTGCTCCACAGCAACTGCAACGCTTTGCGTACCTCCTTGTATATCGTCGTTGAAGACCACTAAGAGGATGGAGAACGCAAATTTGGAAACCTCGGAGACGAAGCACGAGGCAGATACACCCCAAGAAAATGGCACCACCAATCAGTTGAACAAGCTCAAGGCACCAACTGCTGCGGACGGGCCCGATAAAGTTAGTTGTTGCAAGAAGCACACTACAAAGCCAAGGAAGTCTAAATCACTGTTGAAGTCAAAGAAGAATGGCAAGAAGGCTGTACAGTCGAGTGACAGTGAGAGCACCGAGACTTCATCTTCTTCGTCTTCAGAGGGCTCGCAAGACAGTGACAATTCCGACTCCGAGAGTGAGTCTAGCGACTCGGACGAACGGAGGAAAAAGCGGAGAAAGGCGAGGGCAAGAGCGAAGAAGCAGAAACATGCGAAGAGAAAGAGTCGATCCAAGAAGCATGCTGTAGATTCGTCGACAGATGACCCTTCTGACACTTCTGATAACAACGACGATTCTTCGGTGAAGGAAAAGACAAGCAAGAAGTCTGCCAAGGCAAAAGCTATGGCGAAGGCGAAAGCTAAGAAGGCAGCCAAGCAGAAGGCTGAAGAGGAGGCAGAGCCAGACGACGTTGTGGAGGATGATCCGAACGAGGCCAGACTTCAGGCTGTAGAAGCAAAGCTCGCACGACTCAGTCTCTCGGCTGCTGAGCAAGAAACACCAGCAGCCAAGCGACGAGCACGAAGAGCTCGTCGTGCAGGTGTTGGCCACTTAGCAAACCGCGATGTGGATTCGGATGAAGCTGTCACTCGGAAGAAGGCGCGGAGCGGCAAGTCCAAAAAGAATAAGCGGGCTTCAAAGATAGCTTTCAAGCGGGTAGATCAGCTTTGGGATTCCTCGATCCACAACTACAAGCTAACTGAAACCGTGGACGACCCAGATGCTGACGAATGGGACCAGTACATATTCACAGTTCGACGGCAATTCGATTGGGAGCATAAGTACGAGTCCACTTTTGTGGATGTGAGAAGCAAGCCCCTAAAAGACGCCCTCGAACATGTAATGCAGGATGTGAAAGGCGTAAGCCTAGTGCAAGACACTCCACAACTAGACCCCAACATGCTATTCCTGTACCTGGAAGAGATGCGTACCTACACGAATGAGTTGAAGACTTCAGGTAAGAAAGAGAAGAAGAAAAAGGCTCGAAATGCTGCAGCCATGAAAGCACAACACTTGAAGGTGCTTGTCAAATATTTGGATAAAGATTTCGCAGAGATCAAGAAAACCTTGTATCCGTTATTAGAGAACGACATGATCACATTCGATCTCCTTTGGGCCTTATACAAACCGAATACCGTCGTTTATACGTCAACGTACAACGACAACGAGCAACCTCGTGCTTTTAAGCTTGAGTACGCAACGAAAGAATCGAGCTTCACGAATGGAATTTGGTACTCTGTTGAAGGACGGTACCTAGAATACGATGGTAAGGCCTTCGGCATGGGCACGATGCATGCCAACGTACCCTCTTTCAAAGGTTCGCGGAAGGTTTCCTCGCTCGCTTGCTACCCCATCAAGTTTCACAAGAATGTCGAGGAGCTAAAAGCCAAGCTTATCGAACGTGGCAAGAAGTTTGTCGCTCTCAAAGGAATGAATTATCGCTTTCATAAAGGTAAGCTCGATCCATCGTCATGATTTCCCAGCGCAGAGACTGACAAAAGTACAGGCATGGCATACATGAAGAAGAAGAGCCAAGTTTTGAAGATCAATATCAACGGCCGTATTATGGTCGATCCCGCAATACATAGACGCATCAATCCCAATTACCAGGTCAGCACTGTTAAACCGAAGGAGGAAGAGGAGTATTTCGAAATGTCAGACGACAGCGGCGACGATAGCTGTGGCTGTTGCGGTGATTCGAGCACCTCAGAGGCTGCAGAGCAAGATAAACACACTCCCTTATCAGATGAGTCCAAGCCAAGAAAGCGGTTCAAGGTTGTTGAAGACGAGAATGGCGACTACCAAGTTGTTGAAGTCAAGTCAGACAATGAAGAGGAGGAAATCACCCCGAAAAAAAAACTCGACAGCCTTGCACAACGGTCAAAGGAAGATTCATTCACCGACGATGAGCTTCTGATAGCAAGTCCGGTTGTCCTTGGGTTCACTTTCAGTGAGAAGCTATGGCTGGAGTTCACTGTCTCTGGCATCTACGACGTTGAATGGAACGAAGGCGCGTACGACTCTCTTGTCCTCCCTGAAAATCACAAATCCATCGTCAAGTCCCTCGTGACTTCGCACAAATTTAGTGCAGCCAAGAACATTGACGATGTCATCAGCGGCAAGGGTAAGGGTCTCGTTGCAGTCTTGCATGGACCTCCCGGGACTGGAAAGACTCTGACGGCTGAGGGTATTGCTGAGTTGCTAAAGTGTCCTCTGTACATGGTGAGTGCTGGCGAGTTGGGCACAGATCCTCGTGTGCTCGAACGAAGCTTGACTGATATCCTCGACATTGCTCATGCCTGGGGTGCTGTCCTGTTGCTCGATGAAGCCGACGTGTTCCTTGAGAAACGATCGATCCATGATATCCACCGCAATGCTTTGGTCAGCATATTTCTGCGGCTGCTGGAGTACTTCCAGGGCATATTGTTCCTGACCACTAACCGCGTCGAAACTTTTGACGATGCTTTCCAGTCACGTAAGAACATCTCAACCTCACTCATAACATAAGCTAACATTACTTGCAGGTATCCACGTTGCACTGAAATACGGAGAGCTGACAACGAAAGCCAAGAGGAGTGTCTGGAAAATGTTCGTCGAGAAGGTCCGCAAAGTTGAAGGCGTCGAAGTCGCCGAATTCAAAGATGCCGATTTCGACATGCTCGCCAAACACAATCTGAACGGACGTCAGATCAAGAACTCTACTCGCGCAGCACAGGCACTTGCGCTGAGCGAGGCCAAGCCGTTATCAATGTCCCATCTTACTCGTGTGCTGCAGGTGGCGCAATCGTTCGAACAAGATTTAAAGGGTGGGACTGGTTATGAGGACGCTATGAGAAGCTACACGTAGACGGTCGTCGGAGACTTGTACCCGGCGGCGTGATAGAGTAGGGTTTACCTGTGGCTGTCTTCTGCATTCTGAATTTATGGTTCATGGATGCTTTGGCGATAGGCGACAAGGTTCAGGAAGTTCAACGGCCCTTGGACGAGAATAAAATACGAGAGTGCTTTCGAAAGTTCAGTATGCCATTCCTACCTTTGACCATGTTCCAATTCTCTCCCAGGAATTGGTTCCTCTGACATTGATAACAATGCTGTCCCATCAAAGGTGATTCCCTCAGTAGGTTTAGACTGCCGGAACTCTGATGAGCCGCGAGTCATGTTGCAATGCTCACCTCACCACATGGTTATCTGCATCTCCTTTCAGGTTTGCCAGAGAACAGTATGTATGCTACTTGCCCGCGAGTGAGGAGATGAAAGCTTCACTGGCGATTGAAAGGGCGTTTAGTACCCGTACTTCCTCTGGCCCTATCTGTCATTGCGTCTCTGGGCCCTGCAGGACAAATTAATACGATGCACAAATGCCGCCGGCAAAAACCGATGGAACACCAACCTCTTGCGCTCCTCAAATTGTTCTTTTCTCTTATGCGCGCCATTTTCGGCGGTCGCCCTCTCTTCCTTAGCCTTTTTCCTTGCCGGGTCCACTGTCGCTACCTCCATCGACCTGACTTTCAGCAGCCTCTTGTACTTATCCGCCGCAAATTTTAAATCCTCCGATCGGTCCTTCGTGACCTCCTTGTCGAATAGCTGCTGATGCTCCTCTTTTCTCTTGCCGGGCATACATTGCCAGCACACAGGGTGGGTGCAGGTCACCGATTGGCCAGAGCAGATGTTGTGCTCATTGCCCTCAGCCCTGCAAGTGCAGCAATTCCAGATTCCGGACTTTTTGCTGAGGAAACATTCACGGCCTCTACAGACGTCGATGGATATCAAAGTGCCGCCGTCGTCGATTTCGCGCGGGTTCGTACAGGGTCCGTTTTGACCGCTGGATTGACGCTTGGGGCAGCGAATTTGTTTCTTGACGGTGTGAAAGCAGCGGTAGGTGATCTCATAGGTGTAGCACATTGTCGTGACCGGCTGAGGGAGTATGGAAGATTGTGGGTGGTTAAGGCTGATTGGGGCAGACAGGGCTGAAGGGCAAACCTAGGATGATTGATGGAAGGAGTTTTTGAGGGCAGAAGGACGATAGTTGAAGTAGTTGATTGTCTTGAGTTGATTTGTCAGGGCAACATTTATAGGTTCATCCGGCACCCATGCTCATTGGTTTGTAATGTCTCAGCTTTAGTCGCAAGGTCTCAGCACTCCAGATATAACTTAGACTTGTGTTTCGATGTTCTTAGTTCTGTTACAGAGACTGTCGGAACTAATTTCATGTCTTAGCTTCGATTAAGTTGCCAACTAGATTGCTTCCAGTTGATATCTGTTGCGTCTCAGGGCGTCCATCGGCCTGGTTTCGGCTAGCCTGCGCTCTGTCCAACAGGCTATTTTGAGCGATTCCCTTGATATATAAGTTCCATGTTCAAGAGCAATTCTAGATGAGCTCTGGGCAGCTGATTCTTTCCATTTACAGTCAATTCATTCAATTCTACAAGCATTTTCGCGCTGTTCTAGCCATTTGCTTGACAATATCTTTTGTGTCACTGAATGTGTGTCCTTTCTATCGTGCCAAGGCTGCTGCAGTATTTTGGCCAAGCCACTATTCTTCAATAGGAAAGACACCCATTCGGTGACACAAGATATTAGCTCTAGTGCCCTTAGCTTATATATTTCTAAGCTTTAAATCAGCTTCACTTTTAATATATTTTCATAAGTTGAATAAAGCTTAAGAATTTTAAGGTCAACTTCTTTGATAGAATAAAATCAACTTCTATTAGATATCGCTTATGTCATTGAAAGTGTGACATTTTCTTATTGAGAATAGCATTGCCGCGTCTTAGCGTCATAATTTTACTGCAGCTGCTATGAGCTTGTAGAGTGACACTGAGGGAGCTGCAGAGAGCCTCGGATGGTTACATCGAGGACTGTCCGGTTTAAGTCTTTCCGTCGATTAATTGTTCGCTCTAAACCTTGAAGCAAGGCTTTCCGCGACGCCTCTCCTTGAATACGAGTTTCCTGTTTACTCCGTCGCCGGCTACGCTCATCATCGATAAGCTTGACACACATCTAACCGCCAACCCATCACCCTCTGCCTCTCCTCCCCCCCATCTCAGATACCCCACCCCACTCCCTCGACTCCATCACTCCCTCCGCACCTTCTCCCCCGCCCCCATCCCCACCTTGAGAACCCCACCCCCAGATACCCAGCAACCCGTCCCCCCCACCCATGATCTTCAGAAAACGTCAACACCGCCCCTTCACCCAGCCCCACAACCTCCGCTGTCCGCCCCTCTGTCACATCCCTCCGCCATATCCCACAAGCGCCGCGCACCTCGATACGATGCCCGAGCCACCAACCCGTACCCCAACCTAAGCCTCGCCTATCGATCCCCGGGCCCCGAAGGACCTGCGCACGGCCTCTAGTTCCGGTCCGTGGGCGGCTGGACCGCTGTGGCGCCTCTGACGCGCGAGCGGGAACGAGCGGGAAGCAGCGATCGTGGCTCTCAAGCGTGAGGGCTTGGTGTTCCGATGGGAAGCTGTGCGTCACTGGTGACGGTCGTATGCGCCGATGATGTCGGAGTGTCGTCGACGAAGCTGGGGAAGTCGGTTCATCGTTTGTTGGGTGGTGCGTGCGTGTGGACCAGGTGTGGCCAGGAGGAGTTTCGAGGTGTGGCGGTGGTCAGTCCTGTGGAGCTTGTGGTGTTGGGCGGAAAGGAGGGGGGCTTTGCTTGGTTTTGGCGTGGGTTTCGAGATCGTGGATGATTGCTTCAAGTGCCCCCACTCGTTCCTTCCAGCCTCTCCACTTGGATCCCATCCATTCGTTCTTTCGTTTCATTCCAATTTGCAACGCCGTCTGCCCTTTGTTATCATGCGCCTCGATATTCGCCCCGCGGTCCAATAGTAGCGGTATTACTTCCATTCGCCAGTGTATAACTGCGTGATGCAACGCCGTCTTCCCTTCGTTATCATGCGCCTTAATATTCACCCCGCGGTCTAACAGTAGCGGTATTACTTCCATTTCCCTGTGTATAACTGCGAAATGCAACGCCGTCTTCCCTTTATTATCATGCGCCTCAATATTCACACCGCGGTCTAACAGTAGCGATATTACTTTTATTAGCCCCAATATAGCTGCGAAATGCAACACCGTCTGCCCTTTGTTATCATGCGCCTCAATATTCACCCCGCGGGTTAATAGTAGCCGTACTACTTCCATTCGCCAATGCATGACTGCGAAATGTAACGCCGTCTGCCCTCTGTTATCATGTGTCTCGATATTCGCCCCGCGGTCCAATAGTAGCGATATTGCTTCCATTCGCCCATACATAACTGCGAAATGCAACACCGTCTGCCCTTTGTTATCATGCGC
>JAABUK010007295.1_pt1 | contig 16020 bp, 20 predicted proteins | sample 5559141 | NCBI WGS metagenome assembly JAABUK01 (sample SAMN10711869, study PRJNA513367) | rock metagenome | isolation source: Antarctica rocks | place: Antarctica: Victoria Land, Pudding Butte nord | collected 2016-01-03
GGCAGGCAGTCAGGCAGGCAGGCAGGCAGGCAGGCAGGCAGGCAGGCAGGCAGGCAGGCAGGCAGGCAGGCAGGCAGGCAGGCAGGCAGGCAGGCAGGCAGACGCACAGATGGACAGACAGACATTGGTGGAAAGCATACCACAGCCTGGTAGACTCGTTGCTGCAACAGATCCCCTCGTAAACACGTAGTGGTGCTCTCTAGGTTGTTGTCATACATGGGAGGCGGAGTCTCAAACTGTGACGCGTCTACCTCTTCATACGGGTGCAGGGCTGCCTGCAGGGCTACATCTTGCAACAGCCCTACAATGATGTCAGCATAATACCTGTGACACACAGACATCACAGATGAGACAGGATGTTCTTTTTGCTATACCCAGTCGCCCAGCCGTGTCTGTACAGTGTTACTGTTTATGACAAACACAGTGACAGGACACTGGGCACCAGTCCTATCAGTCAACCAACATGCTGAGCATCCTTTTTCAGAAACAGAGGGGACCAAGTGTACATGAAAGTGGTGGACGCACAATCTGGCAGGTACTTTGGACTGACCAGCCGTGACGCTTGCCTGAGACCTGATGTTGTTTCCTTGGTAGATCATGACAGTGGTAGACCTGATGGCATTCCTTTCAACCATGTGGAGGACAGGGCAATGAGCTAACTCGTGAGCCAACAGCAGAGCATGACATATGCACACATTGCATGCTATGCTACAAATGTGGATGGCACTTTTTCTGTTGCATGACTGCACTAATCGTTCTGTAGCAAAGCACTTCTGTTTGTTGATGCCTGGAGCTTCTCACAAGTGGATTGATGGATGGATGGATGCATGGATGGATGAACGAATTGATAGATGGATGGAAGAAAAGAAGGAAAGAAGCATACAGGCATACCACAGACAGCCATGCCTGTATGCTTCTTCTCTCCCCTATTCTCCTGGTCCTGTGTGCAGTTTTGGGGTTGTGAGGGGGGGGGGGGGACCGGAATGTCTATGGCATTTGACAAACATAATACGAGCCTCCTGAGGCAGCAGCCCAAAGATATGACTGTGCACGGGACATATTGTGCTGTATTTGGGGTGTAGGTATATGTAGCATGTAATTTGTGATATATATATTGGAAGGAGCTGACCTGTGACCTAAAGTGTTGGGGTGTATGCTGTCACAAAGCCATTGGGAGCCTTTGAAGTTTTGCCGCCGCTGCCATGTGGGATGAAACAGTGCGTTACGCATGGATACCGACTGTAAGCCGTAATACGCCACGATGCTTTGGATTGGGTCCTCTGCAGTGCTGAAGAAGTTGGGGTGGTTGAAGAAGGGAGACCAGCTGTGGAGGGCAATGATTGCTGGATGCTGTCTGTACCCCAACAGCTTTCTGAGCAGCATTTCATATCCTCTCCTGCACAACATGCAATCAAAGCTCAGACTCATGGACTCACACACACATCCTGACAGATACTGATACAGTATGCAAGGGGAAGGTCTTGACCTCACCTGTAAAGGATATCAGACAAATATGAGCAACCAAGGCTTGCAATTTCTTTGCACAGAATCAATGGTCATGAGGAAGAAGCACACTTTGTGATGCGCTCATGTGCAAATCATCTCAGCCATGTGCAGATCATCTCAGCTGAGTGCAGATCGTCTCAGCCATGTGCAGATCATCTCAGCCATACACTCGCAAACACGTTTCATGCAACAAGCAAATGGGGTATGCAAAGGGCTGAGAACAACAAGCGTTAGGCAGAGACAGCATACCGGTCTGGTGTATCCGGTTCTGGCGATTTCCCCATGATCCCACTTGCTCTGTCATTCAGCGTGAAGTCCACAAAAACCAGGTCTACGTCTTCGTCAGGCACAAACATGTCCACACACTGTGCATAGTAAAGGCTTGTGACACCGCCCACGCCAGCATTCTGTACTCTGACTGAAGTGTTGGGGTATGTATCTCTGACCCAGTTTGTGACTTTGCCAGTGAAAGACAAGGGGGCGCGGTCGTGGAAGGGCACACCGCCCCCCTCTGTGATGCTACCCCCAATGAAGGAGAGACTAACAGGCAATCCTGCAGAGGCCATGTAGATGCATACAACCTCAAATGAAAATGATCAATGCTTGCACACTTGCTGTACTATGAACTCTTGCACAGTTAGGACAGACACGTCACAAGCTATGTTTGCAGGCAGTGTGAAAATTGGCAGTAAGACAGCAACCCTGCAACTCACACGCACATTGATAGATGACAGTGGTTGCCAAAAAGTTTGTCGACCATTGGTACATTCACAGAAGTTGTCAGAACTGATGAGCCACAAAAGGCACAAGCAGGACCTGCCATAAATACAATCCTGACCTGTCATGAGCTTGTGGAACACCTTCAGAAGTCTGTTAGTATTGCCTGGTGGTCCAATGCCTTGCTGTAAGAGGTCTTCTGGCAGAGCAGCTTCATATGCATATATTCGCTCGGCAAGCTGTCGCCTCTGAGGCGCGCCCTGTACCAGAAGTCCGGTTGACAAGTTGTTTTCCGCGCGCTGCTTGCAGCTTATACTGCAGCCACAGCAGCAGCAAGACGAGTGCAAAGATGGCAGCACGTACTCGGCTCTGCACCGCTATGGATGGGGCTCGCTGCCGGGGCACAATTGTCTCTTTGCAACCGTACCACCCTTGCCACTCCACCGGGATGTCGCAGTCGTGAGGGATTTCGTCTTTGCTTATTGCTTCGTACGGTGCAGCGACACAAAAACAGCAGAGCCAGGCCAAGCAAAGCGCAACAAGGCCAAGTCTGAATTTATATCTCCAGGACCAACAAGTTTGCATATTGCTTACACCACATGAACATCCAGGCTAACGCGCGTTCATCAAAGCAGTTGTGCATGCAACCTTTGCAATCCGTGATGCATAGCTATCGGCTCGGCACCGATGGAGGCTATCGGCGAGATGCGTGCTCGCGTTCGGGATGGTTGTAGCAATGGACACTACCTGATGCTAACAATGTGAAAACCGTCGACACCGTCAACATCGCGTCACTACGTCCTGGCACGTTGACATTTCCAGTTGCCGACTTTGCTTCTCCCTTCAGTCGGTCGGTCTTCTTCAAAATTCCATGCATAGTAGAAACGTCATCATGCCGTGAGATATGGTAGCTCATAATCCATAATGGTTGATGCAGCTCAACAGGGCCAAGCGAGCAAAGTACCTTGCTAAACATAGCCTCCGAGATGCATTTTAATGCATGGCGCAGCCTGATACACCTTTGCTTGACTGCATACTGTGATGCTAGCCGTCTATGATTCAGGCATTTTACCAACTCGGCTCTTGAAGCTCAGAGCTTCACTAATAGAGTCTCCAAATTAGTATCCTTGGGAAAGTGTATCTGAGATCCAACCTTTCAAGGCAAAGTACCTTGCTTGAACCACATGTGTCTGTAGACATGTGAGGTGGCCAGGGCTCCCTATCCTGTTGCAATGTCATCACAAAGTATTGCATTTCACGCCGCCTGCAAGCGGTGCTTGCAATTGCACACGGGCTGCGCACATGCGCACAGTTGCAATTTGTGGCGTCTGTGTTGCTTGACGCTTACATTGCTTTCAAGCTTTAAAACCAAAACTTGGGCAAGATGGCATCGTATTAATATTCCAGCAGTTCAACCTTTACACGCATCATCACATGATGCAGCCTCCAGGACTCTTTTTGAAGGCAGATGTCAGCACAAGCATGTTGCATCGTCTTGCCTTGATACACACTACTACTGCCTGGTCTTCTTCTGCACAGGATTGCAACTGCACAAAGCTGCCCTTTTATTAGACTTGCTGGCTGCAAGTCTAGAAGGGGCCTTAGACTCCAGAGTGATAAAGCTGACCAACTCACAAGACAACACTGTTGTGTCTGCCTGCAGTGGCAACCAGAGACCGTCAGCGTCTGCCTTCAGAACCACACAATCAAAGTTTTGGCTTGTGCCCATGTGCTGGCTACGTGCATAACGCGCTGAACTCAACAATGCTACTGCCGCATCTGCTGGCCTTGCCAGTGCAAACAGGATTTTTTGATACAAGCTCTCCGTCAGTCCGTTAATGCATATGTCCAGGCTGACCTTGTTGGGTAAACGCAGTATGGCAACAGTCCTTGGCAACTTGAAGCGCGCTGGGCCTGCAAGCAATGGCTGAAGTGACAGATAGAGGCTGATGCACACCAGCTTCCAACACAATGGGAGTCCTGCTGGACAGAGCCTGCTCATAGTCAGCTGTATGTCCTGACACCTGCTGAGCCTGGGTTGATGAACAGGACTCCATTGTGCTGGCAGATGCCATGCTTGTGGCTATGGCCAAACACCACAACATCTGGGGAGTGCATTGTGATCAACTCCTGACAGGCTATTGTGGTTTTGGGTGGCATGCCGCAAATGTGCAGCAGAAGCAATTTCCATCCTGACAGGACAAGCACTCTTGATTCTGGAAACAGGTCTGTTGGGGGCCCAGTATCAACATTGCCTCTGCATTGTGTAACCTCAGTTATTGTCAGTTAAACAAACTCATGTGATATGCAAGAGTTATCAAAAGGTAACCACCGCTGCCATACTCTACGCTTCACATGGCACACACTCATGCATCTTGATGGTGCTACTAGTGGCATCTCAGGTCTGAGCAGTCACCTAACAGCTAGCGTAGGCGCTATGGCGCTCAACTTGGTCAGGATGTCTGTGAGATGCAGCAAAATAAGGCCGTTAAGACCAGTGACACTACCATCAGTATACAGCACGTATTTTGACGTTGCTAACCGTGTGGGTCAATGTCTTTATGGCCGGCATCACCAGCGTGCAAGATGTGATGCACGTCTGTGAGAACCGTGCTCAAAGCCTGAACATGATGTCGTCACGTAGCTTTGAGTCAGCAGAAGAAGGGTCTGCAGTGTGGTTCACCCACCTGATCATAAAGGCCATGGGTGTCAGAAACTAGACCCAGTCTCATCTTACAGACAGTACTGTCATTATCAAAGTGGTTTATCAGGCCAGGGAATTCGCTGCGATGCCCGTAGAGCACATCAAGCTGTGAGGTCTGCTGTTCGGGAGGGGCTGTTCTGAATGCAAGCTCGACTGTGTATACTCAATGTGATATTTGCAGTCATCCAGGCATGTACTCAGTAAAACCTCTTTACATCAACCATGCCAAAATTTGAGCTGAAGTCAGTTTGCTGTCAACAATTTGGGTTCAAGCCAATTGCTGGTCAATCAGTCTAGTCACAATGCAAAGGTTGTTCAAGAGTTCACTGCAACGATATGGCAGTTGCAAACAGCTTTGCCCAATGACTGGCACTGCATGACCTCAGGGAATATACACTGCACCAAGCATGCTTTACTGTGTAGAAATGAACTGCAATGCTAGTTCAGACACTGCCCAGGATCCTTGATTGCTAGCAGCCTTTGTGCATTCTTGGATGTCAACAGCAGAGCAAACTGGGCATCATCCAGGCCCCTGCAGCAGGCATGGCTAGTGTGAAACACGTTGCACAGCTGGGCCAGCATGTTCACTATCAGTGACCTACAAGCATTGGTTCCATGCATGCACGAAACACAGCTGCTGCGATATGTCAAAATGAACAAAAGCATGAGCATGTATGCTGTTGCAATCGCCAGTCGGCATAGCAGAAGTTCAGGCCACAGCATTCAGGTCAAAACATTCACAACATTCAGGACACAACATACAGGACACAACATGCTCACCATGGCTGCTGCAGCATCTCATACAGCCCCACAGCTGCATTGTACTGAACCAGCTGCTGCGTCCGGCCTGGCTTCAGAGTGAAGTAGACCTGGGCCAGTCCTTGAGATGAGATGTCCTCCACAATCTGCAGATCCCCAGCCAAGCTGGGACTGGGCCCGGGGTGTCGCAGGGAACTTGGGGGCTGCTTCAGCTTGGCCAAATTCAAAAACGCAGTCCCAGACAGAGCATACTGTAGCATCAGCTGCTGTACTACTGCCTGCATCAAAAGCTTGTGAAATTTCAGTTAAATATTGACTATTTGTTTATCAACTATTCATTGCGTACTCTAATGTGCAGACAGTAATGACTGTGCAAACATCCTGGCTACAGGGCACATGTGATTATGATATGCAACAAATCCAAGCTGGTGAGAGTTTTGCTAAATGGACAAACAGCCAATGTCAGGGCTATGTGCAATGAGTGGCAACTTCTGCCATCAGAGCTGTTTTTGGCTTGATGATAATGCACACACTGTTGCTGCTGCTTCCAACATCTGCAAGCATTACGTGCAACAAAGTGCAAGCTTTGCATGCAACAAAGCCCCTGCCCACACGTAGAAAGCTGCAGGAGAGCATTTAGGTAGACAGGTATTTAAACAACAAGAGACATAAAATCAATGTTGTGTGTCAGAGCAGCAGCTGCTGTGTAAGTCTCAGCAGCGTACCTCATTGCTGAGAGGCAGACGGGCTGGTCCAGTTTGCTGCTGTTGTTGCCTTGCCTGTACCAGCTGCATTTGTGCCGCTGGCTGTTGCTGCTCCAGCTGCTGCCGCTGCTGCCGCCTCAGCTGCTGCTGCTGCAGCTGCTGCTGATATTTGGCATTCTGAGCCAAAGCAAAGCCAACACTACCCATCTGATTCCCAGGACCAGCACTCAAAGCAGCAGCTTGCTCAGTAGCTGATGAAGCAACTGCCAGCATCTGCCTGTCACCATTTGGACTAGCCTGATAGGTGTCAGCTGGCTGCATTTGCATCTGCTGCCCTTGCTGTTGACTTTGATAGGCCTGACTTGGGCTTGGCGTTGGCTGTCTCGACTGCTGCTGCTGGTTCTGCTGCTGCTGCTGCTGTTGCCGCTGCTTGAATTGCTGCAACCTTTGTTGATACATGGCAGCTTGCCCCTGGGCATATTGAGCAGAGCCCAGTTGCCCAGAAGCTGACGTATTGGCCGGCGACTGCTGCTGCTGCTGCTGCTGCTGCTGCTGCTGCTGCTGAAACTGCTGCTGCTGCAGATCTTGCTGTTGGTACAGTGGGTTAGGCGCGTAGCCAGGCTGCTGCACAGCTTCCATGCCAGCTTCTTGCCCTGGCCCCTCCAGCAGCTGCTGTTGCTGCTGCTGCTGTTGCTGCTTCAGCTGCTGCTGCTTCAGCTGCTGCTGCTTCAGCTGCTGCTGCTTCTGCCGTTGCTGCATGAGCTTTTGCTGATACATGCCGCTTTGGCTTTGAGCATAGCCTGCAGCTCCAAACTGGCCTTGTTGTATCAACGGCTGCTGCTGCTGAGGAAAGCCACTGCCTGAAGCATTGGATTCCATACCCTGACTATACAAGACAGCCTGATCACCTAGTCTCTGACCAGCTTGACTAAAGCTCTGCAGCTGCAGCTGCTGTTGCTGCTGCTGCTGCTGCTGCTGCTGCAGCATCTGTTGCTGCAGCGTCTGTTGCTGTTGCAGCTTGGGTTGGTACAAGGCCTGCTGGTCCTGAGCACGTGTGGGAGAGCCATACTGCATGCCTAGCTCTGGGCCAGGCGCCTCTTGCTGCTGCTGCTGCTGCTTCAACTGCTGCAATCTCTGTTGGTACATGGCGTTCTGGGACATGGCATAGCCAGCAGAGCCAAACTGAGCACCTTGCTGGACTCCAACACCATCCTGTGACTGTTGCAGCTGCATTTGCCTCTGCTGCTGATATCCTACATTCTGGATCTGAGCAAATCCTGGTGATCCAAATTGCCCAATTCCAGCCCTAGAGGGTGTGTCAAATTGCAGGGCAATGTCTGATTCCTCGGTGGCTAGGCTCCCTTCAGGTGCAGGTAGAGCAAGCAAACCCTTAGGGTTCCAGCTGCCCTGTTGCCCTTGGCTCCTCCAGCTAGGGTTCAAGCTAGGGTCTGCCTCAATCCCATACTTGGCACGCAAGGACTCTGCCATGATCTGCTGCTGTGCGTCAGACTGACTGTAGCCGTAGCCTCCATCACCCGGCATGTACGGCGTAAGCTCCAGCGTACCGCTTTGCAGAGGTCCTGCCTGCTCTTCTTCTTCTGGCTCCTCAGGAACTGCACCTCGGTTGAACATGTTGAAAGCCAGAGGGGTAGTCATCATCAGCTTGTTCTTCAGCATCTGAGACATGCGCTGTGTACTCTTCTTCCCACCATGGTTCATCCCGGGGCTTGACTTGATCCCTGTGGAGGGGGTGGGGTTTGTCCCACTGGGTGAGGAAGCCACTAGGGGGTCTGCTGAGGAAGTAGAGGTACGGGAGGCTTTGCCGGTTGCTTGCTGCATCATCTGGGCATACAGCTTCATGAACACGCTCTCCCGAGCTGCAATGCAAACATGTAATGAGTGATTTCTCGATCTATCTCTCCATAGATTCTGTCAGCGGTATGTTGATACAGTCTCTTTCCCGCCAAAATAGTCTGTTGTCCGGATTGGCATCGTCAGGCCAAGCTTTCAAAGCAAGTAGCGTACCAAACGTACTTTGCAGGGGGGGGGGGGGGGGGGGGGGCGGGGCATTGGTTTTTTAGAAACAGTAAAACTTGGCTTCTGCTGGTGCTCTCCGGTCTTTTGGAATTAGTCGTTGGTGTTTCTACAGTCATGGAGGTTTTGCTCATTGGTAAGCTTGATGTTTCCTTGGTCACAAAGCACGAAAAAAAAGGCGTGTTGCAAAAAGCTTGTCTGTATGATGTGCATAACCATGTGGTGTGCACATCCTGGTCAGCAGGTGCCAATCACAATCCCATTTTGTGTATGGAGACAGACTTTGACAAAAGAGTGATCTGAGTGCTCAGGGCAGCATGACCAGCAAATTGACCAGCATTGCATTGATGCATCGTCACATGTACTAATAAGCACAGCAGTCAGCGTACATGTATAATATGCAATGACATTTTCAAAGGGAAGCAGTGACTAAGTTACCAGCGATGTTGTTGCTGCTGTTGCTGCCTCTCTGCATCTTCACTTTCATGCTGGTGAAGAAAGCCTTGGCTGCTGCTGCAGCACCTTCACCTCCCCCTTCTCCAGCAGCTTCTGCAGCAGCTGCCGTCGCTGCTGTCGTCGAGGCCACCCATGTGTCATCCTCTGGTGGGCCGCCATCTGGGGCAGATGCGGCCTTGCTCTTCCTCTTCTTCTTGTGTTTGCTCTTCTTCTTGGAGGTGTTGGCCCTGCCCTTGTTGATGTGCTTGAGAGCAAAGGAGATGAGGTCCAGCCACCATCCTCGCCGCAGGCCCACCCAAAACACAGCAGCTGCAGTCAGAACACATAATTTTACTTTAATTAACCAATCAATAATAAGCAATCGGCAAGAACTTCATGTTATTATCATGAGTTTTGTTATCAACAATCAAAGCGCTTTCCAGCTCATCATGAGCTAGGTACATGCAGGAGTCAGAAAAGAGCTGGCAGTTAAGCACAGAAGAAAAGAAAAGAAATAGACTACACCTTGTGGCGTCAAATTAATGACAAGCCAAGTATTATACCAGGCTGCTCAGGACAGTGAAAGCACACAGTCAGTCAGGCGGAGCTGCACAGATGTATCAGCGTCTGCAAGGAAAACTCCTGCGATGTTTTCCTTTTGCTTTGAGCCCTCCAGAGGTGACTTCTTATTCCAGGAATACTGAAGTACGTACAAGTATATACATACGTGGCAAGAAAATGACAGCAAGGTGCATGCTCTTTAGGCATCTGAGCAAGCCGCTCTTCCTACTTATTGTCTGTTGACTCCTCTGATGCGTTTTAAAGGCAGCAAATGAGACTTTGATTGGGAACACCACCACCACCACACCTTTAACACCACCACAACTTTTCTGTCCTTTTTCTTATATACAAAATAAATTGGGAGACGCTGCAGAAAAGGGCCTCACCAACCACCAAGGCAATGCCAATGTAGCCGAAGAAGAGCGCAATTCTGGACCAGCACTTCTTCTCGACAGCACATTTGAGGTTGTAGATGGCGCACTCCTCCGAGCAGCTGGTGGAGGAAGAAGAGGTAAGGTTGCCGGTGCCTGTCACCTTGCTGGAGATGTCTGACTGGGTGGGGGTTGAGTCATAACCTGTTGCATTTGTGGTGAAGCCAACCTGAAGTGTGCTGATCTTCTTGCCCTGAAAAGGAAAGAAAAGGGAAGGTTACACCTTTCAGCTGCAATTTGACTAAAAGCCAACTATTACTCCGGGCTTGGCTTGCCCTGTAGCCACCTTGCATTATGCACAAGAAGCACTTGTTTGGTAGATTGGGTCTCAGGTATGCGCTCTCAAGGATGAACTGGTTTGCCATCAGGCGTTTGTCTAATTTGAAGCATCAATCTGTGCCAGTTACAGGCGTCATGTATGTTTGCGTCGGTGCTGTGCCATACATATGACTGCATTTGTGGCAAATGGACAAGCATCAAGCGATGCTGACACCACAGGAACGTGATGAGACCAAAGTTGCTGCTGCTGCTGATGTCATTCAGGACAATCATTTGTTTTGCTGAAGCAGACAACGCAGTAACAACCATGAGTTATAACATCAGAATGCACAAACTTTCGACAACACCCATGCAGAAAGAGAAGATCGATTTGGTACAGCTCAGCATGTGAATCCCTGGGACCTACCAGGGAGTTGATCAGTCCCACAGTGCAGCTGCTGTCGGTGGCCAGGTTGGTGGTGGTGGTGATGACAAATGTGAATCTTAATACTGACTGACTGGCGATGTCACTCTCCTGAGCCACAGGATTAGTGATGCCAGCTGAGCAACTGGACACCTGCACCATGAAAATGTTTTATGTAAGAAAACAAAAACTTTGGGGGGGGCGGGGGGGGGGGGGGGGGAGGGGGGAATTTAGATCCAAAAGAAAACAAACACAGATGTTTTTGTCAAGCAAATATCGAAACCTAAGCCCCAAAACAGTGTTTGTTTCGACACAGAACACAAATTGAACACAGAGGGGTTTGAACGTGCAAGACACATTGGGTGTGACCTGCTGTGTTGAAACAGGATGCATCAGCTCAGTTGTGTTTTGCCATTGTGCAGGCACAAAATGCGCAACAAAAGGTGATCATGTATGGAGCGCACCGTGACTGTATAGGAAGCATTGACGTAGCCAGTATTGGCAATGTCTGTGATGAGGTAACCTTGCTGAGTCAGCGCCTCAAAGCTGCCACAGGTTGCATTCCCATACTGGCACACCTGCCACCACAACATCCAAGTTTTAAACAGTGCTTTGGAGCACTATACAAACAAGAACTTCATAGACAAGAGATGTAAGCATGACAGGGCCTGAGTCTGGTCGTCGGGGGGGTTTCTTGGGTGACCCAAGTTTGCCATGCCAGTCTTTTGGGTGGTGACCTCTATTTGCTGTTTGTTTCGTAATTGTACTCATGAGCATGCATCATATGATTTGGTGCTGAGCTAGGTGCCAAGCATGACTGTGTGCTTCTGCTGCACTTATTTTGAGTCAGAGTTCATGGCAGATGAAGGGAGGGCGATTGAAAGAGGACACAACATGAAAGGTGAGACAACACGCTGATTCATCCACCTCAAGATACAAACCCTACACCCTGAACCCTAAGATGAGTTCCTGCACAGTCTTCTCCTGCATGCCCATGCCACGCATATTGCAAAAAGAATACAATATTGGAAAAAAGCCCTTTTTGGAGTCCAACCTGCGTGGCTCTTCAGGCGGCAGCCCAGAGTCACACGTATATTCATCATATACATAACATGCATATACATATATACAGAATATATTGCCCTGTCATACATGCATACTTCTAATGAGCCAGCGGCAATTTATTTCTTGTTTTTGCTAAATCCCTGGTTATCTGACCCTCACTCATGTCCCGTCTGCCAAAGACCAGAACAAAGAAGCAAAGCAGCAAGCTATACACCAAAAGCATAGGCACAAAACCCCCCAGATACACATAGCATGTGCCCAGAAACAGCATACCTCTCAGGCTGTCAGACAAAGTCGCATTTGGCCGCATCACGGACAGACAGTACGGCATCATACCTGGCCAGACATAGACACAAAACCCCCAGACACACATAGGATGTGTCCAGAAACAGCACATACCTGGCCAAACATGATTTTGCCAGGGCTGGCGTTGACTACCAGCTGCAAGGAGGCAGCATTGACATTGAGGACCACCTCGCTGTTGGAGATGCTGGTGATGGGCAGCCCAAACCACAGCGGCCCGTTTGCCACTTTCCTGAAGGCCTATGCATATACACACAGGTCATGCTGTCAAGAGAATCACACATAGCTCTTACAGCAAAGTTTGGAGGGGGAGAGGAGGGGGGGAAGGGGGGGGGGGCAACATTTGGCTTGTCAAGGGCTTGAGATCGCAAGTGCAATTGAGACTCTACAACTCTCATGCTTGTGACTGCTGATAGCACTGTAAGGTCCTGCTGAGCTGGGTTGCATGGAAACTAGGACAGAAGAAATCGCAGGCCAAAGCCAATCAAGCACATATAGGCGCGCCATATCAATATCATATTGAGCTTGAAGACTTGAGACGGTATGGTCTGACAAGACCTCAGGTTGCAGTCAGAATTAAACAATCTAGCAGGCAAGACAAGCTTCACCTGAGTGGAGCCTGATACGCCCCCCCCATAGCGCCCCACCAGATACAGGGGGGTGGTGCCTGCAGCCGCCCTGGCTAAGTCTGCCACAGTCAGATCATCCAGCTGATTGGCTAGGCAGGTTCCAGGCAGCTGGTAACATGCGTTCTGCGCACACACACACACACGCAAACAGTCTCAAAGATGTTGTAATTGGCTTTGCATACCGCTTGATGAACATATAATATCAAATGTTGGCTCTTCGTATCAATGAAGCCAGAGCAGCCTGGGTGCACGTAACACCCACGCTCAACCTGAGAGTCAATGAGGCATGATTTTGAAACCAAATTTGCTTCACTAATCAGGGAAGAAGACAGGGCACCAGCTCCTGTTGTTCTGGAAGGCCATGCCTATGGCTGACAAGTCCCCTCCAGCCAAAGTTGCCATTCATGAAACATGCATGACTACATCTAGGGTTAAGGGGTGAATTTGTCATAGACCCTGAGCATACGGACATATCAGTCGAAACACAATGACAGCAATGCCCTGTGACATACCGCTTGAATTGCAATTTCACTTTGCATTTGTAAGCCAATGGAATCACAGTAAAATGCAATGGGCTGTGACAAACCGCTTGGTTGGCAAAAGCAGTGTAGCCGGTGCCGACCATGTTGCATGAGCTGCCATCCAGATTGACCATGCTAGAAGGAACCAACATCCACCGTGACAGGTTTGTGGTCAAGGCAATCTGAGCTCCAGCACCTGCCATCCACAGCAATTTGGTGCAAACACAGCTACTGCAAAGCTAGCATCTCACACTTGCTGATGATGCCAGACACCTAAATGTCTGTTTGCGCAAACAGATGTTATGCAGAGAAACAGAAATGCAGCTGATGTGGGCTTGCTGGCCGACAGCTGTAGTAAGTCCATTTTTTGGGTATCTGGCAGAGGTGCGATGAGTACAAGTGTTGTAGCATGTTTTGCTGCATAACATGCATTGCACTTATAGCCCCTGGTATTGATACACTTGCTCACATAGACAAAGATGCCCTGTTTAACGGTGAATGCTGTGCTGGAAATACACAGGGCTAGCTAATCATGCTGATATCGTGACATGATGCATGTGTAGATGCAGATACCACTGTTGAGCACTGCTGGCTGTGTTGTGACAACAGACAGCTATCCTAGCATGTTGGCTGACAACATGAATGCAGGAATGCAGATGCCACTTGTGAGCAGTGCTTGTGGTGATTTGAACACACACAGCTATCCTTGCACAATGGCTGACATGAGAAAGGCATGTCACATGTCAATAGTCTGAGGTCAGCAGTCAATGATGAGAGTTGTGCACCTGTAGGGCTGGGAATCATCAGGTAAGTGTCCGTAAACACCGGTAATGCGGTGTAAGTGAGTAGATCCCCCAGCAGCTCAGCACTCACGAGGTTTGCGTCGTCTAGAACAAAGGGGTCGCTGGGGTCCAGCTGCAGGGATTCTGTAACTGTGGCAGCATTGGTAGCATTGGTGGTGCTGGTGACAGTGATTGTGATGGCAAAGTCCAGCTGTGATGAGCCCAACTGATACCCCTGCATCGCTCATCTTCATCAGATTCAGGCAGCATGTAGTTCAACCTCTGTGGTATGTGTGTGTGTGTGTGTGTCATCTGCTGCTTCTAATGTTGCATGTAAACATCAGCATGCATGGCAATAGATGAACAAAAGACACGTAGCGGCAAGAGTGTTGTACTCAAGTTGCGCCAATGCACCACGGCAGTGCAGCTTTGAATGGCAATGGAGAGGCACAGACAGACATGGGAGGCACAGTCACTACATGCGTTGATGTTGGCATGCACTGCTCTACTTACTGCGTAATACAGATCTACTTACTGCGTAATACAGATCTGCATAACGCATGCAATGAGCCGAGCCAGGAATTCCATCCAAGAAGAGTCCATTTGAAAACAGGTCGCAGTTCAGATTGCCTCGCGTGGTGGTGGTATCGTCACCACCAATGGATGAGTCATAGACAGCAGACAGGGAGCACTGGCAGCAGAAGCCTTGGCTGTTCCTGTTGCACACAAAAGAAAAAGCTGGTCAAGCATGCATGCAAGCAAAGTTGTCATCTGCGCAGCATGCATTGCACTTTGAGTGTCTCACAGCTTCTTGCTTGTGATCCAATTTCAGCGCAATGTCATGAGCAGCTGATGTGTCAAGTGGCAGATCGGCCCTGGTAAGTGTCACATGACATGATGCACCACAACTTTGGGACCACATCGTAAGCTGTTGTGCTAAACAATGCATCAGTCAGTGTGAGCATCGCAAGACATGCAGTGCAGTGTATGTGGGGCCTGTCATGTGCAGTGCAGTGCTTAGTGTATATTGCTTTTCCAGTTATTGTCTATTGACTCCCCTGACGAGTCCTAAAGACAAGAAATGTAATTGATTGATTGATTGATTGGTTGATTGAGTGCATGTGGGGCGTATCATGTGCTTACACAATGTCATTGCCACTGATATCCGTGGCCCAGCCACAGGTTGGTGAAGTGCTGCTCCCTCCGGCATCACAAGAAGAGATGGCATAGTTCCCGCCAACCATGATGACCTGCTCGTATGGCTTGCTGTTGAAGGACTGTACATATGTCAGTGGGTACGTGGCCATAACAGCGCTCTTGGTTAGGGTGACGTTGATTGATTGCGCCAAGTCACGGCAGGTGCAGCTGGAGTCTGTGGTGTAGTCACATGTGCAGGGGCACACGCCATCCGAACTGCATAGCATCCATCATGTGCTTGCACTGGTCTGCTTCTTTTGTGGAGCATGAGTGCGCCCGAATGCACAGGATGCAGAGCATGCAGGTTGAGAAGGTGTTCTCACCTGCCAATACAAGGTATGGTGAAGTCCAGGGATTCAGTCACCAAGTTTGAGCCGGCAGCGATTACTAGATTGACAACGAGCTTCTCCGAGCAGGTAAGCGTAGCCGTCGTTGTCTACCAAGCAACACGCAGAACAGTAAGTTACATGCCGGGGCGTTGAGTGTATGGTAGCAGACCAGCTGCATGAACATACCGTGCCGTCGTTGACGCAACTGGCAAGGGAACTTGTAGACAGCACAGTCTGGGCTGAGATTGCCGGTGTCAGCAACAAGCAGAGGGCTATCACAATCAGCATGCCACCTCGATGATCGCTCCTAGTCGCAGCGACAGCTGCGAAGCGTACTGCGAATCAAGCAAACGCTATGCAGCATCAAGATCCCAAACGCATCAGGCTCGAGCAGCTTCCGATGCCGGCGGACTGTCTTCACGACATGACAAACGACAGAATGTCGATTGACACGCGAACCGACATTGGTCTCGTTCGTCTTAGGTCAACTTCCTTTGCGCAGAAAACACTCGCTTGTACGTCAATTTCCACGAAAAAAAACGGCGCAATGAGCGACGCGGACAGCGCGGGCAGTCATGGCCGCGCCAACAAGGCTCCCAGGTCCGCTGGGGGCCAGGTGGCACGAGTTCGGAAGCAGTTTGAGGCTGCTAATGCACTTCCT
>JAABUK010007296.1_pt1 | contig 16019 bp, 20 predicted proteins | sample 5559141 | NCBI WGS metagenome assembly JAABUK01 (sample SAMN10711869, study PRJNA513367) | rock metagenome | isolation source: Antarctica rocks | place: Antarctica: Victoria Land, Pudding Butte nord | collected 2016-01-03
TCTCTCACACAGGCGTCAAATCCTACACGGTCGACCTCCCGACCCAAACCGCCGAAGTAAACGCCGAGGAGTCCCTCTCCTACGAGACCGTGCTGGAGAAGATCAAGAAGACGGGCAAGAGGGTGAATAGTGGGATGGCGGATGGGGAGGGGAGGAGTGTGGAGTTGACTGCTACGGCTTGATTGGGAGGGCAACCGGAGGGAGGGTTTCCAAGATGCAACCGTGTTGCAGTAACGGGGAGTTTGGTGATTAAGGGCGGGCCCCGTTATGAGGAGAGCAAGAGCATTTTGGCGGAGCAAGGTTCAGGTTTATAACATCGAGCATAAACTATCTATGAATTCTTTTGATTTTCCGAAGCTGTTTTTAAACGCGCTTCTTTGCCGCAAGTGGAGCACACTCGGACCTCTGTCCATGATAAGTACATATCCACAACCAGTTTTCAGGAATTGAGCAATGTGATTGACGCCGAGAACTTTCCGTGCAAGTGCCTGTGTATGATGCCCATCTTTCCAACCATGATATTCGAGATCCGCTTTTATTCCTCCCCCAAAGATGCGCCTAGACAATGCTTTATAGAGTATAGCGGTACCACGTGTGATAGCCGTCTCGTCGCCCGCCTGGTCTTAAAGGCCTCGTATATCATGTTTTTACCGATGTCCAATCAAGGCCATCTGGCTATCGTCATCGTCATCATCATCGTCTTCGAGACCACCATCTTCCATCTCATCATCGTCGACTTCATCAGTCCAGTCCTCTTCTGCGTCTTCTTCCTCTTCAGATTCAGCAACCTCATTCTGACTCCCCTCAGCCTTCGACTGCTCGCGCGGGCCAATCGGCCTCCCCCAAAAATCATATTCTTGATCTTCCCTCTTTGAAGTTGGCGTGCTAGCCTGTTCCTCGCGACCCAACCCGGTACCGAAGTAATTCCCTACAGTCGGCGACACGGATCTAGCGCCCCGCGGTTGGGGGAGTAGCCGTGGCGAACCGTTAGATCCGCCTATTTCTGACATTGATATGGATGGCCGTCTCGACACGGCTCTCGAGTTTGGTATCGCGACTGCTTCATCAGAGACGTTTTGAGGGAGGGGCGGACTTGCCGTAACGGGTGTCGAAGCGCCGCCGTCACTTCGAGGTCTTGAGCCAGACCCATCGGCTTCGAGGAGGTAGTGCTGTTGCGTATTGTAGGACTCACACCGTTCGCATTTGAGGCCAAGCCAGTGGTATTTGGTTGTGCCTTTTGCGGAGCAGTCGCTGCAGTGGACGTATGCTCTTGTGCTTCGATATTCTTCAGGCATGGGTTGTGCTGCAATTTGTCGGTCGAGATTGCGGAATTGCGATTCCATGTTGACCACGCTTTTACTGCAGATGGGGCATTTGTAAGATGCCCTGCACCATTCCTTGAAGCAGGAGTCGTGGATGCTGTGTCCACATCTCATGAAGACTACTGTTCCTGCAGAAGTGAAGAGGTATTCACCACATATCGGACAGTCGCATTTCGTGCTCCTTTCTATGCATCGATGGGTAGACTGAACGCCAATGCTCATGCACACAGCGCATGTCTTGCAATGGAAGAAATCTCTTCCCAAACCTTCCCCTAGTCTACAGATTCCGCAGTCGTCGCAATGGTAGATGGATTTCGCAGGGTCGTTGTTCCACAGCTTGCATACCGAGCAATAATAGCATGAAGCTTGCTCGCCGCATGTCTTGCATGTTTGTGAGGCCAGCTGAGGTGTGTTGCAAATCATACACAGCATGTTCTTGGTCTCCTGGCGAGGAAGAATATGGTCCTCGGCATCGTCGTGGCAGAAGCGACATGTATACCATCTTTTGCAGGTGTAGCATTGCAGCTTCACATTGCGCTTATAATGCATGCACCCTAGCTGAGGCGTCTCTGCCTCTGTTCGAGTCTCAGGAGTCTCTGAGGTATGATCGTCAGGATCCGGTGGAGCATAGGTCGCTGTCCGATCGGTAGATGAAAGATGGAAGTGATTGGCTTCGTCTGCGGCCTGGTCTAGCGACATCGGACTTCCCGACGCAACCTCATCGCTGTCCCTCAACGACGACGGTGTCAAAGGCCTCCCGGACGCTGCCATACCTTTCGGTAGATTGGAGAAGCCCTGGGGACTGAGGCGAGACGAGTTGTATTGCTCCATCATCAGAGAATGTAACATTTGCGACTTCTCCTCCACCGTACCTTCACCTTGCCAGATTGCATTGATCCTCCGTCGCAGTGGACCCTTGCCGTCATCTGCAGGTAGTGTTCCTGAACCGTCACGCGAACGAGTCTGACCGTCATTTCCGTAATAAGCTCGGGCCATTCCGACAGAGCGTGCGGCACTGCTTGCGCCAGATTCTTCCCTGACCCTCGCAACAGGATCAGATTGTGAGTGGCCTCGAACATCCTCCTCATGTATGCGGGATCGATCAGGCAGTTCGCGCAACGGATTTATCGAGGTGTCACTGTGGGTTCGAACCTCGCCCAGGCGCGCTGGTCGAGGTTGTTGGGCAATTTGAGGTTCCAAAGGAGGAAATGGCGCGACTGCTGGACCATTGTTTTGTTCTACACTGGGTACATCGTTCTCGCCAGACTCCATGGCCTCTAAAGGGGGCGACGGTATCGAGATCGCCCATTGCCCGACAAGCGTCGAGTTTGGGGCGGTGTAATGCTCCTGACTCTCGTCCTCGCTGATTGATGCGGGCGGCGATGTATTCCACAGTCTACTAGGATACCAAATGCGAAGGGATTCTGGAACAGCTGGCAGGAATCGAGGGGATTCTTCTCCACTACTCAGGCGAGACAGCCGGCGGGCCTGACGAATAACAGGCTCAACAACAAAAGAGGAGAAGTATTCGCTCATGGAATCGGTGTGCTCAAGACCCCTGAGACTTCAAGATGCGATCAACGCAGCATATGCAGGCTGGTAAGGATGTGGAGGTTCAAACACGGGCGAATGCAGGGGAGAAGCGTGACGTCTGTTGGCGAGAACTGACATGTGATTGAGCCGCTGAGAACTGAAGGCGATTGGCCTTGGCATCACTGCTTGTCACCTGCCACACAGCTAGAATGTGTCAAGCAAATAGCTGTAAATGCCTGTAGAATTGATTGAATTGACTGGCTAGAATCTATCAAGACTCGCTCTTGCAACGAGGCTTTATGTAATGAAAGAGAGACTCAAAATGGGCCTGTTGGAATGGGGCCGTTGGAGAGCCGGAGACGCAGGCTGTTTGACAACATGGCTATCAGCTCTGCCATAAGAATCATTCAATGCGTGCGGAGGATGGGGTATCTTGCATAGTCCATACCTACTACTACGTATAACAGACTGATCCCGTGAGCTAGGGTGAGAAGATCGAGACACCGATAGTACTCGCCATCTCGTATTGAACCAGTGATCACGCATTCCTCACTCTTGTACAAACATGACCATTTCAATAGCCTCATAGAACGAACCGAGCCCTTCTCCCTCTGGCCGTAGAGCTTGAGAATGGAAGCTGTGTTGAAACTCCTCATGCGGCTCTGCTTGGTGAAGCGCCAGATGCCAGGCAGGTTGTCATTCCGCATCGAGCACGCCCTTTGTGTTCACAAATACAGCGGTACATACAGCGGCTGCAAGGATGATAATTGATCTTAATGACCGTCGACAAGCACCCGCCTTTCCACACCACGAACTGAAAGTAGGTTTCATGAGTGCCCATATCGAGTCATCAGTTGGGAAAGGTGTTGCCATCAGAGTGCGTCCACTGCCATTTTGTTGCCATACGGTCTCAAACATGACTGCCGGTCGGCTCGTACTCATGAGATCTGCGTCTCCTGAAACCATGAGTCCATGTGGTTGGGAGACAAGACCACAAAATATATCTTCAGCGCTCTGGTCACCAGCAACCCGACGGTAAAAACGTTCTTCATACCCGGCACTGAGGACTGGAACAAGAGGAAGAGCGTGGGCGAACTTCATTGCTGGGTGCCCGTCTTTACAAGAGCAGCTTTCATCTGAGGCACAAGCCCAGGCTGTCGTTGAACAACGCCAAGGTTGCATCATACTGAGCCCAGTTTTCTTTGCGAATCTGGGAAGCCATAGCCGTTTGTTGGTATATCCTGAAAGCTACATCAGCTCCTGCTCCGACCCATTTGTCGCTTGACGTACAACTTGTTGTCTCTCTTTGCATGATGCTGCCAGTAGCGCACATGCAGCAGATTTTTTAGAATTCGGTGTTCCATCCCAGTTTCTTGTTCAGCTCTCTTCAGAAACTCCTGAGTGTTCTTGATGCTTTGCGGATTGAAGTTGAGGGCAGATTCCGTCCGGAAGGCAGTCCTGATCGTCTCGCGGATGACATGTTTGGCGGGACTGGAGCGGTGCGTGGCACGAAGAGCATTTCGATAGAGGTTTCTGTAAGCGTGGAGGATACGTGTATCGGTCATAGGGCTTGGTACAACACAGGTTGCAATCGCCAGAAATTAGCAGACGTGCAACCCTTACATGGGAATGTTCGAAAGCGAGAAGTTGGACCGGTGGACCTGGAAATCGACCAATGCGCCAGGCTTGGCAAACTCAACAGGCGCTAACTCGGATTTTGGACGCCTGCAGTTCCTCGACTTCTTGACCTCTCGACATCTTCCAGCCTTTTGCAACACTGTTCCAACCAAGTTCGCTTTCGCACAATCATCGAGCAAGGAGTGATGAAAACGTGCATGTACCCGAGCTTTGCCATGATATGACCTTTCAGTGACCTGAGAGTCTTTCACCATCTCTTTCGCGTGTTTTTCTTGCAAGTTCGACTCTTGTGTTTACTAATCTGTTAGGGTTTCCAATGTCGGGCATCTTCTCTGTGTTCTGAAACTATTCTCAAGTCCTCAGGTAATGGCTGTACACCCAATCCACCCAGTCCACCCAATCTCGTACTGTGAACGGGTTCTCTGAGCCGAAAGGAGGCTTCGCTGCAAGATGGCCCTGGTCGCCCAACCTCCTGCTTCTATCCGCACCGGGCTAGCAATGTCTGGCCAACCAAGCAAGCACAAAATCGTTCTTGAAAGCGTGACTCAAGAAAAGAAGAAGCTCCGAAGTGTGGTATGTTGCCCCTGACATATTTGCTGTGGATGTCAGACTGAGCAAGATGTGTCTGCAAGCTATCATTCAAAGCAGAGCCACCAAAAGGCTATACCTTCATTCCTGCCGGAAATCCTGAGCTCACTAATGCTTTGAAAGAGTTTGCCAGGAAAGGCAATTACGAAATTTATGCCGTCTCAGTGAGTTGCCCTCCATCCTACTCATCAGGAGATCCACGCTGACAGGGGAATGTAGACGACCCCTCATCAAAGAGCACATGACCTATCGCAACAGGTGCACAGAATAGGCTTCCATTTCCCCAGTGTTGTTGTTGCTCAGGTGTGTGCGTATTATGGAATTGTTCTCACCTCGGCTGGAACAGTGGTTGCTGAAAACGAGTTCGAGTCCTTTCATCCCCGTTCCAAGCGCTTGCAAGAGCAAGTAGTCGCTCAAGAGCGGAAAGATCAGATCACCATCAACACCGAGGCGAGAGATACCATAAGGGATCTCTTTCCTAATATTTCGGATAATGACCTGAACCAAATCATCAAGACCGCTTTTCAAAAAGGGCAGAACAAAGTTGGCACTGCTAATGAACTCTCTCTGATTCGACGGGCTCAGCTAGCAGTCGTCGCTCATATTCGCCATATCTACACTGATTACGACAAACTCCTTCGACAGACACATTACCGCGATGCGCGCAACCTTGTAGAAAAGCCTACTCTGCGAAGATTAGTGCAATGGCGAGGCGATGACGAGAATGGGAAACAGGTCCTCGAAGATGTCTTCCGAGAGGTCGTTGTCATATCGGACGACGACAGCGATGAAGAAGACGATCATGAGGCAATGAACAATTTCCGGGACGTGAGCGTCGAAATCGTGTCTAGTAACACTAGAGCAGACCACTTCAACCCTGATCCACTTATCCTCGGAAAGCCAGTAGTTGGTCGCAGATCAGGAGATTTTCACCCCACGAGCAGCAAGCGGCCCTTAAGCTATGAATACGTTGCCGCACCAAGCCGCAAGGAGCGAATAAACGACAAGGACAAGGTCGGTCGACGTGGTTTCAGTAGGTATCAGGCTTGGAACGAAGCCAGGGAAGAGTACCGCGCCAATCCCGACGATGCACTGGCTGTCGACAAGCGCGCTCTTGCGTACTCAGCTCCCGAGATGCCCTTCCGTCAACCGGTCACAGGGTCGAATGATTCTGGACATCCAGCAGAACCATCCAGCCATACATCTTGCAACTCATATCAGTACCAGGTATGTCCTCACCTTTTGATTTGCAGATTTTGGCACCGTAATCTGCCGCATGTATTGCTACATATCTATTGAGAGGCTTTCTATGTTTTGCTGGATGGACTTTTGCTAACCTTTCAAGGATACTCCTGTGCACTCTCACAACGATCCGCTTGACACATTTCGTGCCCACGATGGCACTTTATATGAGAGGGTGGTCAAGCATCCTTCCATAGGCTCACAACAGCCACTTACTAGACCACTGACATACAAGATTCGTGATTCCGCTGCTGCAGAAAAGGTGAGATCCACCGTCGCCGACAGTGCCTACCTCCAGAGTAGAGATGACGGCCTTGACTCCCGGAGAGATACGATACTTCCGTCTATAGAAGGCCCTCAATTAGGTGATGCATCTTCCCAGAGTCGAGCGGCGGGTGTGAATCATTCGTCACTGCCGTCGATCGATAAGCGCCAGGCAACAGCGAGCCAAAAAGATGTGATGCGTCGTGTCGACGATATTGAATTTCTTGACTTGACTGAGGACACTCATTATCTGAATAAAAGGCGGCGAATCGATGATACCGGCCCTGAAATCTCTGAAGCTTCTCGCGCCGGCACCATGGCACAAAACTTGCTACCTGGGCAGCGTGAGCCAGAGTATATCTCACTCCTTTCTCCAGGCCAATACTCACAGGCCAGCAATTCCAATGCTCTGTCACCATTACCTTATCAGGGCTCTCGTGATCACAGCGAAATCTCGGCCTCTGTCTCCAAATATCGTGATATGCAGGAATTTAGCTCTCCTATTGGTGTCACGCACACAGGCGAAAGGCTAGTCGCTCGTCGGCCCGCTGGGCAGCCTTCAGGTTTGAGCCGCATTCGTCCCTATGAAGTTCTCTATTCCTCAAATCTCTCCCCAAGAATTGATGACGAGTCCATTCCATCCCGTTTGCACTCCACGCTGCCTGGAGGCGCGACTCCTGTAGACCGTGGAATCCAGGAATATCGAGCTTTTCGAGCACACGAACGGCAAGATATGGCCCTGCGCAGCCCCTCCGGACGTGGAAGACCACAATCGGACGAGCAAAGTCGTCTCGCCCATGCGGTGGTTGAACCTAAAGATGGGCAACCAAGGCAATTAGATGGAGCATGGTCTCAGCCTGTGCCTCCGCAAAGACTTATCCAGGAATCATCTGTCGTAGATGCCACAGTCCCTCTTGCGCGAGGAGAGGAATACCGCCTGACGCGTGGGAGAGCGGCTGAACGCGGCCATGCTCTATGGCGCCGGTCTGCTTCCCCAATTCAGAGTCGAAGCAGCCGGATGAGCTACGTTCCTACATTGCCCCAATCTCAGTTATGGCGGCAGCGTGAGAGAACTCCACCACAGTACCTATCTTTCGATTTGGATTCTGTGCCACAGTCAGGTGAACGCCTTGAACCAGTACTTGTGCGGCCGACCCGACGGTAAGAGCTTTCATGATGGATATACTGCATCTCGCTTGTTTGAAACTCTGATCCATGTGTGCTATTCTGACTTCTCAATAGATACGAAGAAGAAGTGTACAATGCTCCACAATATCTGCCAATCAACAAGGAGAACCGCCAGGCAAGCATGACAGACATTCAACAGTTCTATGCTCAGCCTTAAGAGAGCATGTGCATGCCTTTGAAGGTGATATTCTTCGCTGCATTGAGCTTAGCAATTCTGGTACGGGAATCGAGGGCGTGCAAAACTCACTGTATTCATTACTAGGTTGAAGATATCCCCTTCATGACTTTGGGTACTCATCTTGCATAGGAGCGGGTTGGTCTGTTAGACCTATTAGTTGAACAGATGCAAAGCGGAGATACTTTACATAAGAAACAAGAGTAATTGTACTCAGCTTCCCTAATATGTGCATGCACCATAAATTTCACCAGACGTAAGAGTCATTTTACGCCGAGATGAGACGAGTGCTTGTCACTGACATCAGACACAATCTCTTATAACGAAGGCTCCATGAGCAGTTCCTGACTCAATTCATAGCCACTTGAACAGTGCCATCATCTTCAAATTGCTTCACCTATTGTCTTACTGTACTCAGGACGATTTCAGGCACCCACACACATGCACATCAAGTTCTGCATATCATGTCTAAAGCCGGAGGGGACTTGTTTGAAGGACGGCACGACGGTGCCAGAGGATGCTGCCAAGCCCAGACTCATTCCATCAAAGCCTCGACGAGATCAGATTGCTTCCGACCCAAACCCCAATTCGTTTGGAGGCTCTAACCTAATTAGCTGATGCGGCTGACAACGCCCAGGATATCCCGCGTGTACGTCCAGATCTCTAATCCTCAAACCGCAGTCCACGAATTTTGGGCTGATCAGGGCTTAAACACAGACTACCAAGGATCGGGGTGGGCAGGAGGTCTTGACCAGAACCGGAGACACGCTGCCGGCACAGACGGACTCGAAGCGCCTACACCCGGTGCCTCGTGGCGTGGTGGAAGATCCTACAGCCAAGGGCTTCCTAAGATACGAGAAGCATATTCGTCGGGACCGTGATATAGAGGTTGGGGCCAGCGAAGGGCCTTGTGTGGACAAGGCTCCAGAGGATAAAGAGCTAAACGATGAGGAAGCAATGCATAAAGTGGAGAGGAAGGTCAATCCATGATCCTTGCTCCCTCGGTGGAAACTTTGGTGAGGATGATCGATGTCCAAGTCTGCTGCAAAGTAACCGCTCGTCGACGCAAACCCAATCGTAATTGCCTTTCAGATACCCTGAAAGAACGCCTTTGGGGGCTCATTTTGCCGTGGCTACTACGGTACTAGGCATAAGTAATGTATGTGGGGCACTAGTAAAGTCGAAGAAAACGCCCAGCTTACAGGTATCCCTGCTGCCCTTGTACGATATCCCTGTCGCTACTCGAAGCGTTCTTGTATACTAGATACTAAATAGGCAAGGTCTGATTTGGGCGCTTTATGGCGCTGTATCTTTACATAGCGTTACTAAAGTGGACCTACATTACTTATGCCTCCTACCGTAGTAGGTGTTCTTGATCCTTTCAGACACATAAGGCGCCCTACTAGCAGGGACGATTTGGCGCTTCGGACCAGTCTTGTAATACTACGGTATCAGGCATAAGTTTTCGTAGCTCGGCGCTAGTATGCGCTTGTGATAGATACAACGCCAAAACGCTTGATCCGTACGCTTGCCTATTTAGCATCTAGTATCGAGTATGCCATCTCTCTGGCATATCGAGCGCGTCGATAGCGTGGAACCTGCTAGCAAGGATCTGTTGTAAAATCAGCGTTTTCGTACAATGATACTAGCGCCGAGCCACGAAAACTTATGCCTGATACTGTAGTTCACACCCATGGAGAGAGATCATGCAGCTTGGATCCTACTTGTCAATCGGCGTAGGAAGCGTGATTCAGGAATTGGTGACAGATCACCAACACTCAATATATACAATCTAGCTGTTTGGGGCATTTTGCCGTCGATCTGGATGGCCAAAGTGCCAGTGTCCTGGCCAGATTGCTTTCGCCAACACCATCTTGCCCTATCACGACATTCCATCTATCTCGGCCCCAATAGCACGAGCGAAGGATGTTCTTCACTACATGCCGTGGTGATAATGTGAGAGCTGATAGGCTCTACAGAACTTGGCAGCATGTCGCTGAAGATGAGTGGATGATGATCAAATGTGCTCGGGGTCGATGTTGCGGCCCCAGGAAAATCGCGTCGAATCCTTTGACAGCTCCTCTTACAAGCGTCGGCTGGGTAAGGCACGGGAGATTAGTATAGAAGACAAGCGGCTGCTCCGTAGCTGAAGGATTTCGTGCTCGTGTTCGTGTTCGTGGGCTGCGCCTTACTGATCTACTCATAATGTCTTACTCTCCTATCGACCTTCGTCTTGGCCACGATGGCACCGACTTGGGTGCATACCCAGATAACAACGTGGCCGATGCTATCAGACCTAGCTCTCGCAATATCAGTCGAAAACCCGTCAGCTCCAGCTCCATAAGCTCGAAATCACGGGAGATCGAGCGTGACAATGTCATCTCGCCGACGGCATTCAGTCCGACTTCTCATGGAAGTGCGACAGTGGTAGACGATGGATGGAGCAACTCTTCCCATACATCCAACGAGAAACACAAGAATAGCCCTTCCGTTCATGAAGTATCTCTGCAGGATAGCGAGACCGGGTCTGTTTCTTCTGGGAGCTCTAAACATCTCAATGGTGGCAATTGGACGGTCGAGATCATCTCTTTCACAATTGCCCTATTTTCCCTTGCAGCCGTCATTGGTGTGCTTTCACACTACAATGGAGAGGCGATGCCCAACTGGCCGACGGGTATGACGCTCAATACACTGATAGCTCTCCTGACAGCAATTGCCAATGCTGCTCTTGCAAGTCCGCTGCAGCAGGGTCTATCTCAGCTCAAATGGATCAACTTCAAACGAGAAAGTCGGCCGCTTACCGACATGGAGGCATATGACGATGCAAGCCGAGGGATTTGGGGATCAGTCAAGCTGCTCGTGATGGGACGCGGAGGGTAAGTTATTGATTATACAATCCATCGATGCAGCTCTGAGCTGATTTATAGTGTCCTTGGCTCGTTCGGTGCTGTCATCGTCATTCTGGCGCTGGCAATGTCTCCATTTGCCCAACAGATCGTGGTCTACCGTGCCAGAGAAGATGTTGCCACTAGCAATCCCCATTCTTCAATTAACACGGCTCTCAATTATACCTGGGTTCTTCCTGGGGACCCTTCCAGCCCGTCGCCTCAATATGTTCCTATTCTCCCCATGAAAGCTGCAGTCTGGGGCGGTCTCTTTGCTGCCGATATCAATCCGGTGCCTCCCTACGATTGCCCAACAGGGAATTGTACATGGCCGGGTTTCTCGACTTTAGCCGTCTGCAGCTCTTGCGTCTCCATGACCGATTACATGCGACGAGATTGCGCAAGCAGCAATGGGAATTCTTCCGACTGTGGATGGTCATTACCCAACGGTGCTAAACTGAACGGTTCACACTCTGTCTTCAGCATGACCCCATCGATACCATCAACCGATGGAGATATGAGCTATGCTACTATAATGAAGCTTACATTTATCGGAACGGAAGCACAGAACAAGGAAACTACTACTCAGCTGACTGGCTCTGGAGTTGTCCAGCCTTGGGCTGAGCAATGTACCTTGCAATACTGCGTTCAAGACATGCACACCTACGTCACTAACGGCCGCCTTGGACAGAATGTGACTGCCACATACTACAACACATCTTTGGTTTCCATCAATGATACGCTTAAGGCTGGAAAAGACACCCCGCTGTACATCACCTCCAAATTACATAATGAAACATTCAACGTGGGAGGATCAGTTATGCTCGGGATTCAACAGTGGTTCGCAGAGCTTTTCAAGACTGGTTCAGCAACGAGAGAAGCCGTTTCTAAAACAGAAAGCAATATTGTCGTGAACCTCACGGTGGGCGCTAGCTCTGGAATGGTAAGCTCACAACACTGGCCAAGCTCATATCGCATCAAGCTAACAAGATCGCCTTTTAGACAAGCTTCACCTCTGATATTGTGCAAGGCTTTTATTGGTTCTACTACGAGTATCCGACTGGCCTGCCAGATATCAATGACGGCCTCGCAAAGACGATGACAAATGCCATCAGAGCAAGCGGTGGCGGCGTTCCTGTTCGCGGCACAGCTTATGAAATGAGCACTTTCGTACACATCCGCTGGGGTTGGATCACGCTTCCTGCTACCGTCGTTCTCATGACTGGAGCCTTTTTGGCAGCCGCCATGCTGAAGAGTCGGACGACAAGAACGAAATTGTGGAAGAGTAGTGCTTTGGCAATGCTGTTCCATGGTCTCGACGGTGACACGAGGAAAAGGGCGCTGGACTCTGACAGCTTAAGGAAAGTTAAGGTCAGATTGGACGATGATGGGGTTCGTTCTCAGGGTGGAGGGCGGCTGTTGAGGATATAATTATATCCATGACGAAATTTCTGGACCAGGTCCCTACTATATGGATTCAATAACGCTACAATTCTGATATCACCTTCAACCAAATGATGCTTCTATTTCCATTCTTCCAAGGATAGTCTCCTTAGATTCTTAACATCTTGAACCAGGAAGTTTTCACAGGCCCTTGCACTTTCTGGTACGTTTACTGTTCCACACCGGATCGTGGAGTCGATGTTCGTGTTCGAAGTGCTGACAGCCAAGACGCAGACATCAACAATGCATCGTACTCTTCGCCAAGAAGACCAAATACTCTGACAAGAAGGCAATTGATCGCCCATTTCTTCTATGCTATCGATTTCTTTCCTATCACCGCTGCATTTCTTTCCTACACCTTACTGTCTTTGAGCGCACTAGGTGGACATCTTGTTCACTTCCGAGAGTCTTGAAGCGCCATGGCCATTGTAGCCATAGCAGGGGCCACTTCCCCGACTCTCGGCCGCTCTATCGTCACTGCAATTCTCGAAGCTGGCAATCATACGCCCATGATCCTCTCGCGCTCCAAAGCCGGGTCCGAGTCCGCATCCACACCTAAATATGGCGCTCAAATCCGCTACGTTGATTACGATTCCATCCCGTCCTTGACTGCAAGTCTAGAGAGCGTGCATACAGTGATCTCAGTGCTGAGTTCCAATGACCCCTCATAGATGTTACGTTACCACTCCAACCTGCTTGAAGCCGCTGAAAGAGTAGGATGTAAACGATTTGCCCCTTCGGAATGGGATACTGGACCACTTTCTGAGCAGAAAGTCGACTTGCTGCGTGTGAAGCTGGATATCTGGGAGGAGTGCCAAAGAAGTGGACTTGAGTGTGCAAGGCTCACCACGGGTTGGTTCATGAACTATCTAACTAGGGCAAGGGAGTCCGAAGGAGAAGAGGGAAGAGGCCGTTGCTGGCTTGGACGATGATTTTCTGCTGGACTACGTCGATCTCGCCAGAGGGAGGATTACTACTCCACTTGCCGAGAATGGAAGGCCAGCAAAGCTCAGCATGACAGAGCTGGGAGATATTGGCAGATTTGTCGCTGCAGCCTTGGATCTGGAGGAGGGCAAATGGGAAGCGGATATGGGAATGGTTGGGAGTACCGTGGATCTGGAAGAAGTCGCCCACGGTAGCGGAAAGGGTGACCGTGAGGAAGTTTGACATCACCAGGCTTACGAAAGAGGAACTGAGTCAGCGCGAAGATGGATTTCTTCAGCAACTGGCAAAAGGATTCTCGGTTGAAGCGCTCGTTGGAAAAATGGTAGTACAGCTAATGCAGTGCGCTTGCGAAGAGCAGGTTGGCAATCAGGTCATTGACCCGGTGCTGAACAGACTCTGTCCACATATCAAGCCGGTGGGGTTTGAGCAATCCCTGGAACGATTTTGGTCTACTTAGATGGTGAGGGCAAAAGATGGATGATCAAGTAGGGGGTCGATGAACGATATGGGCGGAAGTTCGTGGCAGCTGAGTGTTCTGGGTTTGGCGTCTCCATTCGACTTCTGCGACGTGAGGACAGGGAACTCTGAGCTGATCGACTCAAATGAAATCCAGGTAATCGTTTGGAGCAGTCAGCATGCTTTGGTGGACCTCGCTGTACAGTGAGCTTGGAGCGTCCGCGATTACGGACAAAGTCTGTGTCTCGCAGGTTGGTGACATTCATCCTGTCCAACTCAGTGCTTTGTCAAAGTATACATTTCTAAAAGAACCTCTTCCGCATTCAGCACGTTTTTCTCCTCAAACAGGGCCGAGGCCCAAAAACGGCGTTGTTTGATTGCCTTGGATTCTACAAAAAGCAATTGGACCGACGAACTGGCTCGCAGAAAGGGAACCCCTACCCTTCGGCCCCGGACGCCCATCGACTGGAAGGGAAACGAGGACCAACACTCGGCCCAGTCCACGGGTCATCGCGACCAACAACATTTAGACGTTCGAGGCCTTCTCTCGCAGCAGCATCGCCAAGTTTATGGCAAGTCCGACATAGATCACTGCCCCTGCCCCTGGGACCAGTCATAGGATAAGGGGCACCTCTGCACCGCGTGTCACGAAGTCAAAGAGCGACGTGACGCGGCTTCGACGATGTTGCAGTGGGTCCGGGGGAATATCATGAACCCCCGACATGATACTCGCGGGACATTAATCAGCCACTACGTTGACGAGCACAAGCGGAGCGGTGAGTCAACTTGTATTTGTGGGATGCCAATCCATCAGAAGATTGAGAGCCATGTTCTGAGAGCACCAACAAGACCGACGTTCAATGAGCTGGTGAGGCTCTGTCCCCATTGGTCACAAGTAGAGATTTCAGGCCTATAACGGCGGAAGATAACTGAGGAGGAGCAATCTCTTTCCACGACCGGGGCCTCGGCACTAGAGTGCCAGTGTGTGAACTCCTTCAACGCCATGCTGCAGTGGTAAAGCCCTGGTCAGGTCGGAGCATCGCCTACAGGAGGACCTTTTCCTCCACAACACTACCACAACCAACACCAAATTTATAAGTCTCACGTCAGTTTCAAGTGTCTGTGTTGCCAGACTACCGATACAAAGAGCACCACCATCGTCGTACCCCCAAACCAAGAAAGCCACTGCTGCACGCTCCTCTCGCGTCTTCTTCGCACAGCCTCCCCATTGAACCCCTAACTAGTAGATAAAACAGCACGAATAGGGTAGCTCGACGTCCATCCATCAATACCCAGCCTGATGCTGCTCTTCATGGTCCTCCTCATCGTCCAGGAGGCTTGCCCGTTGTACTCGGGCAGGTCAAAGAAAGACAGCAGTCCAGTCGTTCCCGATTGGGTGGTCAGCTCACTTTGCATCATAAAACCAGGTACTGCTTTCCGCCGTCTCCTTCCAGTGAATCCGGGAACCCGCCTCTGCCCCCAAACTCCACCCCCAATGTGCGTTTGATGCTGTCGATCCCCCTGCAGCGAGAGATGAGCCGAACTCGGATGATCGTTCATCGCCCCCCAGATAGACACTGACACGTCGCCATAAGGAAGTTGGAAATGTGGAATCGAGACCCGGCACCTGCATCACCGCAAGGCTCAAGGCTGTGGAGCAGTGAGTACATGTTCCAATTCGTGCCCCAACTATGTAGTATAGTCTCCTATTTTTATGAAAGATGGGGAACATGCATCATATTTTTTGGGCTTCTTCTAGAGTAGAGGCGGGGATTTCATGGCTGGCTGGCTGGCTGGCTGTATGTCTGAGCTGAGGAGAGATTCGGCCCATGTAATTAAGAGCCAACGCTGCTCTCAATCAGCCAGTCTATCGGATGTGAGCGAGGGCGGGGCGAAAGAGGTGGGTGCTATGCATGGATTTACATGTCTACTGATGAATCTATGGTGGTGGTGATGGTGCTGCAATGCCTCCTGATCTCGGCCTGCTGCGCGATTCAGATCTTTGAGGCATCGTCTCGGATGGTTCATGCTGCAGCTGGGTTCTGTTTTCTGAATGAGACCTTCTCCACGCCCACATTCTCCACTCCGTTCGCGTCCGTCCGTAGCTGGTAGACGTAAAGGACCAGCACGTCTCCTTGAACCTAGAGCGTAGTATCACATCGCGTTAGCATCCACTCATTTTACTTGCTTGCTTTCTATATCAATCAGTCGGTCTCCCGTCCTCCAGCACTTCTCTCTCCCTCCACCCCAGCATACCCAAAAAAAAAAGGAACAAGTAGGATAAGATACTCACATCCATCAAACAAAAACTCGGCACAGGCTCCTCCCCCACCTCCCCCT
>JAABUK010007299.1_pt1 | contig 16015 bp, 15 predicted proteins | sample 5559141 | NCBI WGS metagenome assembly JAABUK01 (sample SAMN10711869, study PRJNA513367) | rock metagenome | isolation source: Antarctica rocks | place: Antarctica: Victoria Land, Pudding Butte nord | collected 2016-01-03
CTCAGGCACAAGGCAAACAGGCTCGTGACCGGCGCGCTGAGGCTGTCTGTAGCAGGTGTTCGTCGTCAGGAGGTCGTAGGCAGATCAGTCGCTGGTCGCTAGTCTGTGTAAGAGGTCAGGAAAGGAAGTGGCCTGCAGATATGCTAGCACAGAACCGTTGTAAAGTACTAGGGGCATCCCCCCGAAAAGCCCAGGTCGAAAGCGGCATGGTCTCAGAGCAGACCTTTACTCATGCATCAGAAGCTGGCAAGGCACACTGTGCAGCAAACGCCAAAGCAGCATGTGCAGCAATTTCATCATGTGCATGTGTAAGGCAGGCTTTGAATGACAAAGCAGTGTGAAATGCACGTGGAGGTTATGGTTAGATCAGCCAGGACTTTAGCAGAGCCATGAAGAAGTTCATTTTCACAAGGGACCACCACAAGCACGTGCCATAATCCTGAAGCTGGTTGATGGGACCAGCGCACAGCATGGGTGCTAAAGCCAGCTGTGCATCCGCAGACTTCAGTCCATGATGTGGCTGGTCATATTGTCTAGTATATCTAGTAATGCATGAGTTTCAGTACCTGGTGTGTTCAAGACCTCAAACATAAACAAAAGAGTAAATACAAGAAAGCATGAAGGCAGCGTGCAACAGCAACCAAACAACACACACACAAAAAAACACGATTCCGTTCCTGCGACCGCGTATGCCAGCAAACAATCAGCAGTGACCATACTCAAGTCATGAATAGCAGTAAACACCAAGGAGAACCACATACACACACCCAGCTGTCACAGGTAGTGACAGCCGGCACGACCATGCAGCCAGGGCAGCAGGTTTGGGTGGCAGTGGGGAGCAAAACTGCACGGTCGCGATCAGAGAACTAGTGTGTGCATGCAACGACCCTCAGTGAGTGCCGCCTCAAGGTCTGAGCTGATCAAAGAGTCATGAGGGCGACATTTGTCAACGTTGTCCAGGGAGATGATAATCCAAGGTCTAGGTGCTGTGACAACAATGCCAGTATTGAGATAAACTTCAAGAGTGTCAAGGAGGCCTTGCAGGAAAGTTGACCAAACAGTGGTGTAGGGTGGTAAAATAAGAACACAGACAGGGAAAACTAAATAAGGGGAAAATTAACAAACCAGGGTCGGGGTGTCATAATTGAACCCCGGGGGGGGGGGGGGGGTGATCAGTATAAGTTGATCGCCAAATAACAATTGTACAAAGTAAGTCTTCAGTGTGAGCCGTGAGCCGTGAGCCGTGAGTGGTGAGTAGCGAGCGCTGAGCGGTGAGTGCTTCAGCATGAGACGGAGTGTGTGTGTAAATAAGATCTGAGATCGGCTGTGCACAAGATGATAAAATCAGGAGGCAGCTGTAATGGCATCCAGGGCAGTGGCTGCCTGTTGGTAAATGTCATGTGGGTTTGTGCCATACAGCTCTGTGAACCTCCTGCACAGCTTGTGGAGCCTGGACATCATGTGTGTTACATCATGTCCTTTGGTGTGCATGTAGTTGATGATGCCAGCCATCCGGAAGGTGAAGTCATTACGATCCATGATGATTCTGCGCAGTCTGTGGTACTGACTGGTGATGATGCCATATTTGGCTGCTGAGCTGATGTTGGAGCTGGCATGGGGGTATTTGATGATGAACAGCCTGGACAGTGGAAGATGTTCCCTCTTGTCATACAGGACTGTGCTGAGCCGGCTGACGCTGCCTGCTTCGCGCTGTATGCTGACATCCATGTAGTTGATGGAGTCACCTAAATCAACAGAAGTGACCAGCAGAGTCCTGGGGTATATGCCAGTAATCCTAGCATGCTGAAAGTGCTGATCTACATATAGTAGATGGTGCAGGTACGGGTTACTAATGCTGGCCAGGTCATCAATGTAGCGGGCAGTAAGCAGAAAGGCACATGCTATCTGGTATAAGACCGTGCACAGGAAGGCAAAAGCAACATCCACATACAATGCAGCCAGGCGCATGATGAAACTGAGTTCATACATAGTTAGGTAGTACTTAGCCAAATGTGAAGCACAATTGGTTCCCATGGGGGTCCCCTGAATCTGACGGCGAATTTGGTCACCAAATCTGACATACATGTTTGCAAGCAGGAATGAGAGCCAGACATCGATGGTGTGTATGTCAAAAATCATATCCTTGCCACCATGACCAGTGCCCGACCTGGCCTGGTCAGTAGCAGGCATCTGATTCTGACGCAGCCAAACAGCTGGTTTGGTTTGCCACACCTTGATGCCAGCATGATTACTGTGCTGTGGTAGCGCGAATATGCAGACCACTAGTTCCATAATTTGAGCATGCATATCCGCAGTCTCAACGTTGGTGTATAGTCGTGCAAAGTCACATGAATCCAAAGGGGGAGGTGCTGGGCTGTGTTGTGCGTACTGTACGTTCCAGATATGCTGCAAAGGTATCAATTCAGCAGTGTTCTTCAGAACCCAGCTACGGGCTGTCCAAGCTGCAGAGATGCCCATGCTTTGTAGCTCCTCCCCAAACAGCTGGTCAATGTCAAGGCTAAGGGCGTTGAACAGAATGTTGAGAAGCAAAGATACACGTTTCATGTGAGAACTAGCAGAGCTAGAAATAAAGCGGGTTCCAACAGGGCTTTTGTGCATCTTATCTTATCTTGCCTTTGTAGTAAGGGATGTCCTGATTCCTCATATCTGGGGCAAAGCCATACCTAGATCCAAACGCATTGCTCTCATGTACTATGTCTGCATGCGTGCGGGGACTGATCTCAAAGACTGCATTAGCATCTAAATCGGTCTGCATCCTATCAACATCATCACGCTGACAATTAAACATGATGGTGCCTGCTGCCTTATCCATGCTGGTACACGCCTTATCCTTAAGAAAGGCTCTCATCTCAATCTCGTCGCTCTGAGTGTACGACAGGGGCGTCGTTGTCGAGCAGCAAAGGCCGTCAGGTATGTTATTGACTGTGTCTTGTATGCGCTGAATGACAAGAGCCTGCCATTCATTCATACACTCGGTGTTTAGCGCCCTGTCAGCACTCTTCCTTGCAAAGTCCTTGATTGAGCTGGTTAAACTGGATATAATGTCTGTCTTGCTATGAGCGTCCAAAACTGCAGAATCTATACCAGGCCTAAACTTAGCTCCCATGGCACAGAGTTGACGCAGTGAGCCTCTATCAGGTAAAACATGCGGGTCACTAGTCCTGAGGTGGCCTTCCTCCTTAAATCTATCATCTATAAGGTGGCAGCCACAGGGCTGAGTGCGTATGTTAGCTAGTTCAGTGTCAGACATGTGTGCATACCGCCTAGTGTTATGCCACTGCATACCAATAGGCTTTTCGTACTTGAACGCCACCAATGGTGTGCCAACCTTCTCCCTGTATTGCAGGGGAATGCTGGCCACAATGAGTGGATCATTCACAATGCTGCCAAGCCTGACCTCATCCAAGCCTGGGTGTGAAAACCTCACTACAAGAAGTTTCCTGTGTCTGTGTGAAATATGGCTTTCATTATGTCGGTGAACACACTCAACATGCGCTGTTACTGTTCTAATCACAAGCAAGGCCAGGTCTGCAGACCAGGTGGGTCCAGCTGGGGTCCTGGGCCCTACCCCGGGGGTGCAGAGGGGTCTTAGCATATTTAGCTGTTCAAGGGAGAAATGTTGCATGGCGTATATGATCATGTTAAGTGTTTTGTTACTCATTGGAGATAAATATTTGACAAGGGGGTGGTCTATAGGGAGGATGGCAGGGGGGGGGTGGTCTTGCCTCTGAATTTCTGCAAGCAAAGTGTGTGCAGTGCGTGCATATGAGGAGTTCCTGAGTGCACCTGGCATGGCAATTGAGCCATGCATCGCCTCAGGGGGAGTAGAGGTAGAAGGCATTGTTGACAGCCCGTCAGAATGAGGTTGCTGTGCCATAGTGGCTCTGCGTTGTGCTTTCTGTTGTTGACGCCTGAAGAAGTTGACCTGGCGTTTCACAGGCCTTTCATTCCTAACATTGAAGCCCCTTGTCTCCAAGGTTTTCAGTGTGTCGATCCAGAAAGCCCTCCTATCTTTGAACCTGCGTGCAAACTCCTTAGCGGAACAGGTATTGGGGTCATAAGAGCACACTTCAATAGGGAACACAGCATAGTCTTTCAGACCCTGGCTCCCCCATATGCGATACATTAAGTGTGCCTTCTGAAAAATGTTCCTGCCACCAGAGGGACGTCTGAGGTATGACTTTGCACTGCTGATGTGTGAATGAAAACGTTGTAATGCAGAGAGATGTGTAAGGCCAACATACATGCGATCATCAAGCCGATAGCCAGATGCATCATCTTTGCAGTTATATATGACATATACTACGCCTTTTTGATCAAGACGAATTCTGTCAGATGTATGTAGGTGCTTAAGGCGTGCAGCAGCAAGCCTTCTGAACATGCTGCGCGGTCTGCCACGGTGATTATCATGATAAGCAATCAAGCGTTTCCTGGTGCTATCCACAAAGTGATGACCACTCGGCAGCAATGCATATGGCATTGACAGAGAGGCAACTGCAAGGGGGAAAGTGTCCACAACCGGCCTGAGGCATTGCACCGGCGGGACTAGCAGAGTTGCTTGAGCAATAGCAGCCAGCAAGGTGGGTAGGGTTGAACCTTTCGCCCTTTCGGCCAAAGGGCCCTCGGGGCTCGACTCTGGGCGAAAGCTTTCAGCTGCAATTGCCCGACGACCCTTTCGCCAAGTCCCGCACCTGCCCGTAAATTATGGTTCGAGCTGAATCAGCTGCTGGTCTGCACATCCACAAGCCAGGAATCGACAAGAGCCGTATGTCTCAGCTGGGGCTGAATGCCATTATGCCCCCCATTTACATGCAGTGCTGCTCTGTCGTGCGCTGACTAGATGCAGCATGGCTCTTGTATTGACAAGTATCAGCATATTTTGACTACACACACATGGGATGACCTGTGACCAGCAAGAGTGCCCAGCCGCAGTGGTAGATTCGAAGCTACGCCCAGGTCGGTGAGTACTCTAAAGCACTGCGCAACCGCTTGCGAGGTCTCTGGGCGTCTGCGTCTATGCCAGGATCACTGGGATCTACCATGAGACTCTGTTCACTTCTGCTGATGTAGGTGATTCCCTTGCTTAAATGGTTGTCAGGATGCAGCGGGAGATTGGCAGCAGCCACAGCCGGCTCGCCACAGCCCTGTCTGACAAGAGGGAGCACCTTCCACTGTCCTGGCTGTTCATCATCAAATACACCCATGCCAGCTCCAACATCAGCTCAGCAGCCAAGTATGGCAAAATCACGACAGGCTGCGCAGGACCATTGTGGATAGTAGTAATTTCACCTTCCGGATGGCTGGCATCATCAGCTACATGCAAAACCAAAGGACACAATGCAGTATGCATCATGTCCAAGCTCCACAAGAAGTTCAGGAGATTCACAGCTGTATGGCACACGCCCACACAATATTTACCAGCAGACAGCCAATGCCCTGGATACCATTACAGCTGCTCCTCGATTTTTCCCACTGTGCACAGCAAACCACAGATCTCATATACACACATGTCATATCAGCAGACTGCCTCATCCCAAGGCACTCACCACTTGCCACTCATCAGCTCGAGCTTCCACACACATTCTGAGGGCTTCGTGCTGATGTAGGTATAGCCACCGACACAACTTCCAGTTTCAGCTCTACAAGCGTTGTGCTTGCGCTTGTGGCTGGCCGTTAGGACTATCAGCCTTGTCCTGATAGTGAGCAGCAGACGCTACCGATGTCTCTCAGCAGCTTCCAAAGTCAGCAGTTCTACTCACCAAGACTGTAAGTACAGCCTCCGATTTTAATGCATCGCGCGGCTTGACACAAACTTTGTATGACTGCATACTGTATCTGACACAATATCTGCATGATCCAGGCAATTCACCAGGCTCTGCAAATCAGTGCATCCTTGGGAACGTGTATCTGAGATCTTACCAAGGCAAGATGCTTTCTGGCTCATTGCTTGTGTGCACAAAAAAATGTGCTACACTGATGCACGGCACACTCGACCAGGACTCTGCAACACAAGCTTTCTGGCTCAATCCTGCTCTGCAAACACAGCTAACAGCAGATTTATGTCACTACAGACCTTTGCATAGAAGTCTATACCACTGCCCTGCTTAGCCTTAGGTCTCAGCAGGCTCTGATCATTGGCTGGGGTTGCGTGCGCATCGGCAGCTGAATGTATTTGTTCTCTGCTTGGTTTTCAACACCACGAATTGCCTCAAGTGCACAAAACATAATTTGTTGGACTGTGTACAGCTTGTCTTCTACTTGCTATCAAAATCGAGGTAAGAGGGAGTTCATACATGCCAACACTGACAACAAGCCATCCCTCCATCAGCTGTCTCTTCATGCAAGCAGGGCTGCAGGAGCATGGTCTTTACAGCTTGAACATAAGATTTGCTGCAAACATGAGGCTGAGTCTCGGATCAGCATTGGGCAGCTGTCCACAGCCTTGACTTTTCAGTAAAATGAGCAGATGTGCACTGTTGACATATGCCAATAGATAATTGACCCTGCAAGAAAGTTGCAACATGCGCAAACTCGCTAGCCTTCTTGCACAACAACATTGTGCTATGTCTCCTTGCTAGGGAGTTCAAATTAAAACTTTGGGTTTCCATCTCCTATGCCAATATATGCACATAATGGTTCTACATCACATTGATGAAAAAAACTACCAAACGATAAGTGACAAGAGAATGCGTGCAAACAAGGCAATGCAGCCATATGCATGCGAAAAAGCGTCAAACAGAGTCTGACCTAACTGTCAAGCTGCTGCATATTGTATACTTGTTGTCGAATAATAAAAAATCCTCGATAGCTCTGTACATGGAACTGTAGACGCATGCGAGGCAGCAGTCTGTCACAGGCTTTACCTATAATCCCATTGCCATGCATTCCCATGGCTCTGTGCCACATTCACCACACTCTGTGAATTGCCACAACTTCTTGGGCACTTTGTTGTCGGCGATGGGTGGCTGGTACTCATTTGGGTCAACTAGCATATCTTGGAGAATTTATGGAAGGGCGTGCTTGGCATGGACCCAAAGACAACTGCAGCCATGAGCTGGACGTGTTTCCATCAGGCTGCACTACAGGCTGCACCCAAGACGGCAAATAGAAAGGCAGTTCCCTACCACACGTTTCAACACGATGTTTGCGCAAAGAAGTGTGACTGTTTGGATCCGGAAGCCTGCGAACACAATGCAGGGAAGAGCAGTTTCCAAAGATCTGAAGCTTTGAAGGTCACAATGGGCGACGCGCTAAAGCAAGCATACACCTTTGCATGGTCAGATGTTTTACATGTGCTGTCTCTGCTTGAGACACCAGCTCAATCACAACCCAAAGCTCAAGCTAACTCACTCATACAGATCATTATTATTTTCACAGCCCTCTAATAGACCTCACCAACCATGATACCATGCCACCACAAGTGCGAGCAAGGCACAAACAAGCGCACTGCACACCTGTGTGAACAGCCATGAGATAATACATTAGTAAAGTGCCTAAGAGCTTCTTTGAAGCTGGGAATCTGCGCAAATCATGCGACGGTACATGAGAAAAGGATCACCAGGAAACCGACCCGACACAATAGACAGACAGGCTGTCACATTTTGGCGTTTCTACAGTCAGTTAATCGGAACAAGGCAGCACACTTTCGGACGACCGTGTGTAAGTGCTTGCGTAAAACGCACACTTGTATCTGTGCGTGGCCGATACTTGTCTTGCTGGGCTCTACAACCTTGGCACGCAAATGATGTTTTGCTTCTAGTGCTTGTGGCCGACTCTTTGTTTCTTCCAACCCTGCACAGAAGCTTCCAACCTCCAGAATTCACTAGGAGCCTGCAAACCCCACATTACTTCCATACACTATCTGACCAAGGCTTCACGGCATGCCATTGTGCTTTCAATGGCCTGGCGACCTGATTGGGGATGAATCTACATGCTGGAGATTAAGGTAGCAGCCTTCTGTGCTGTGCAGAATTGCACAACACTCTGTGGATCCTGCACGCCCTTGAATTTGATCTCACCAATGTGTGAGATGTGCACCTGCAAAACAATTACCAGGTCAAAACATGCAAAGCCCAAAGGCTTCATAACAACACTATGAAGCCTACATTCCCAATCCATTTACGCGCCTACCCACCCGCTCACTCCCTCATCCATCCATCTGTCCATCCACCCATTCATTCATGCCCTTCCTAATCCATTCATGCATTGCTTTGTTCATGCATTCATTCACACAAATCAGAACAAGCCAGATTACGGGCCCTTGACCAAATTGGCAGTGATCAGTGGTGGTGTTCGTGTGTCACCAAGAGGCATCTTTGCACGAGGCATGCAAGGCATGCATTGTGACTCGTCTGGTGAAGCAGTCAAACGAGCATCAGTGCACAGTGACGCTTGACCCACTATCTCCTTCTGTAGCATACACCAGTTGGCCAACATGCACACAGTGTTCCACATCTCTGCAGCAAATGATGAGGTACTCGTCACAAGCTATGATATACGTCAAGGCATTGAAGTTCCTGCAGTCCGTGAGGGTTCAGGGTTATGGATTCGCCCCAATCCTGAACCCAAACCTGCTAGGGGTGTTCAGCAGTCTCCCAACCATCAGTGCCTGCTGACTGCAAGTGAATGGTGCATCAGCATACAGCGAGTGTGCATGAGAACATCATCTTCACCTCAGACAAGGCCTCTAGGGAAGGGTCATTGCCTCTGACTGATCCAGCGCTGACCACTGATGATACAGAAACGGCTGAGCCCCTGCAAAAAAGTCAACTCAGATGCACTGCAGCGCACGGTCATTTCAGCGTTGAAACTTGTATGTCCCCAGCCTATTGGGATTGAGCGCAGCAAGTGAGTCCTTGCAGGTCTTGAGAGTGAACTGACATAGACAGAAAGGACAAGGCCTGCCAGATCATCTGACCTGTCCTGTTGCTGCACACTCTGCAGTAGAGCACCACTGCCGCTCAAATGCATCTGCTCAGCAGCATCCACAGGCACCTCGGTGCTCAGGTCCGGCTGAGCTATAGGGTCTTTGAGCAATGAGCGCATTGTGTGGCGGCGAGGGGACAGAAGCATCATGGCAGATGCAGCATTGCTCTCGGACTCGTTCACTTCATCTGCCTCCTCCACTCGCAGCAGCAGGGGTGAGGTTGAGTTGTTACTGCCTGCCACCCTACATACAACAGACACTCATGGTTGCAATGGCTCCTTTGCTTGGAGAGGCAGAATGTGCCCTGCGCCTACCTGGCTCATCATGAGCCAGAAAGCATTGCTGTTGCTGCTGCTGCTGCTGCTGCTGCTGCTGCTGCTGCTGCTGCTGCTGTTGTTGTTGTTGTTGTTGTTTTTGTTGTTGTTGTTATTCTCACTCCTTTGCTCTGTGTCTTCAACACTGGAAGCATGCAAGTCCTGTTGACTGTGGTGCGTCTGCAGTGCAAAAACCCAAAAGCGGCATCCAAAGGCTCATTGTAGTAGACAGCTTGACAGGCACCATAATAGAACAATCTGTAGCTGTCTTACCCAAAGTCATTCTCTCTGTTGAGCGTAAGCACAAGCGACGGCTTTGCAGATATCGAGCGCCAGCTGTTTTTCTTCATGTGGCGTGCCATCGTGCTGCTCTTCCTGTGCATGCACATGGCGCCTTTGAGGGAGGGGGTGGGGTTGGGCCCTGCCATCTGCCGTGCAGGCCCTGCTGCCCCTGAAGCCTGCCCCTGCAACAACGCATAGGCATCAAGGCTGTATGTGCAGTGGTGCTGTTCCTATTTACTGTTAGCCTGAATCTGATAGTCATCTTGTCTCATCTCATTTTATTTCATGCATTCACTCATGCATGCACCATAGCATACATCTATCCAGGCATGTATGCAGCTGCTGTTGACAAATACATTAAGTTTTAGAACAATGCATGCACGTCGACTGCAAGAGGACTGGTGTCTTCACATGATGGCATTATGTTGACACTCTTGCAACTGTGATCACAGTAGACCATGAGCATTTGCCTGATCTCTTGCAGACTTGCATGAGCCCTGACCTGAGGGGGGCCATCACAATATTGTTTGTGGGCTCCTCACCTGATTGGCAGCTTCGCCGTAGTGCTGATTAGTCACCCAGGAGGCAGCCAGCTTCTGGGGATCTGCTGCAGAGCCATAAATGGGATCTTGGAAGCTGCTGATAGCACTCAGAGAGATCTCAGTCGAGCCTGTTGGACTAAGGACTGGGCTGGCTTCTGGGGATGGGAAAGCCCCGGCAGGTATGGCAGACTGCAGCGTCTGTGGCCCATTCCGGTCCCCAAAGGAGTGTCTCAGATTCTGTTGGACACTTAGGGATGGAGCTGTCCCTTGCAGGCTGAGCTGGCCACTGCCTCTTGGGGACCGGGTTGGCCTTGCAAACCCTGAGGCCCGGGTGGGGTCTATCAGAGCCCCAACAAAGGGCCCAATGCCATCCTTCTGCTATGGCTGTGCATGACCCACTGGCACCTGTGGTCACATGTGCCGTTGCCCTGAAGACTTTTACGCTTGCCCTGAGGCTTTTTATCCATGGCCTGAGACCTGCTACACCTGCCCTGAGGTTGTTTGGACTGGCCTTGAGGCTTTTTGAACTTGCCCTACAGCCTATTGAACTTGCCCTAAAGCCTTTTGAACTTGCTTTGAGGCTTTTGACACGTGGCCTGAGGCTTGCTGAGGCAGCTCAAACAGCTCATGAGCACAAGCAAAGGCTGCTGACCTAACATGCAGCTGGTTCAGGATTGCAACAGTGAGCAAGCAAGTGGTGTGATGCTGAGGCACACAACACGCAGGTGAAACAAGCCCTGCACGACTTTGTTGCAAACCATCAACTGATCTGCAGCCAAGAGATTGGACCAAACAAACTCAGCACGCAGAGCACTGTGCCAACAAAACATTTGCCATCAGCTCCTGAAGGCCAGCGCCATTGTGCTCTTCTTGTCTATCTGTCTAACAACCAGTGTGCTCTCACTGTCTACCAGTCTGTGTAGACATATGCCTGTGACAAGCTAGTTGTTCTGCAATCAAGACAAAGTGGCCCACAGGATGAGGCTCACGCTTGATCCAGCTGCCACCAGCAGTCACTACAGCAATTACTATATAAGTGTGGCAATTACCTGTATGAATGTAGCAGGACCAAGTCCATCTGGCATGGCCTCGCAGCCCCAGGCCTGCAAGAGCCCTGGAATAATGGAGGTGGGACCCACCACCTGACCCCCATGGGCAGCTCCGTTACAGAATCTGGCTGCCCTGCATCCACCACCCTACTAAGACTCAGATGTGAATGCGGTGGTGAGACAGGCCTCCAATGCAGCAGTCTGCAACTTATTTCTCGGAAGACGTCGTTTGTTGATTGCGAGGTTTCACAGCAGCCCCTAGGGTTAGTATGTGAATTACCTGTTTGCCTGTTTTTGGTATGCCTTTTACGTTGTTGACTACAGACTTGACAGCACAATTTACAATGTCAAGGTTGTGTCAGTAACCAGGCCTTCTGAATATCAGGAGTGCAGAAGCAGGGCGCAGAGCAGAGCTGGGGTCTTCCAACGAGCAGGCAATAGGGCTTGCCAATGGTGCTGGCCAATGGGGCTTACCAACGGGGCTGGCCAATGGGACTTGCCAATGGGGCTTGCCAATGGGGCTTGCCAACGGGGGACACACACACACACACGCACACGCACGCACGCACGCACGCACGCACGCACGCAGGCACGCACGCACGCATGCACGCACGCACGCACGCACTCACGCACACACACACACACACACACACACACACACACGTGCTAAGGTGACTCATCAACAGGGCTGTGTACCTGTTGACTAAGGGCCCAAAGTAGTCAGCACTGCTAGTGCTGGTGTGAGGGGCAACCCGTGTGGGAACCCCCTCATAGATCCCCATCTTGATGCAGGGCCCAATGAAAATGAGCCCCTGTCTGCCCCCCACTTGAGCCTGGCAATGGGGCAGGGTCAGGACATCCTCCCTCCAATGCACCTTTAGCATCTCCTCCTGCACCTGTCACATGGACAGACATTTCTTGCATCTGCTGTCCTGATTGCTCAAGACTGCCAGTAGGGCTGCAGACATCTGCCTGCATCTCTGTCTATCCAGAACCAACGCTGAAGTCCTTCTGAGTGTTTATGGCATGTGACAGCTGTGCTCTGCATGAGTTGAGGTCAAGATAGCAACAGGTCACACCAGGCCTCTGGTACAATTGCATCAAACTTTCGTAGGTCTGCAGTCTGTATCAGCAGGAACACAGAAGCAACCAGCAGACTTTTGTTCAGCACTGCTGCCCACCATCCCAGATGGACATGACACAACAAGCAGACACATAGCTGTGTTTAGCGTGCCCTTGCCAAGAGGAAGATTGCAAGCAGGATCTATCATTGACTTTGTGACCAGTTGGTGGCGAGTGTCTACTTGTAAGCAACACTGTTCACCTGAACTCGATGAATGTCTACCTGGAAACAAAGCTGTCTTCCTGTAAACAAATCTGTCCATTTGTACTTGATAGGTGTCTACCAGTAAGCAATTCTGTCCATCTGTACTTGATGAATGTCTACTTGCAAGCAGAGCGGTCTCCTGTAAGCTAATCTGTCTACCTATCAGCAAAGCTGCCTACCTGTAAGCTAAGCTGTCTACTTGTAAGCAAAGCCGTCTACCTGCAAGCTAAGCTGTTTATCTGTAAGCAAAGCTGTCTACCTGTAAGCTAAGCTGTCTACCTGTAAGCAGAGCTGTTTCATGTACTTGATACATGTCTACCTGTCAGCGGCAACTGTCTACCTACAACCCCCACTGACCACCTGTAACAATCTGGTGGTCAGTGGGGTTAATGTTTATTTGTAAGCAGAACTGCACAGCCCTCATGGGGCACTGGAACACCAGCATGAAGTTGCCTTCTGCCTCTTGGCACTCGTATCCCTCTGTAGTGCGTAACAACCGCCGTATTGCGTCCCTATACAGGGTCATGCATGCTCTGCAGCTACTTCTCCCCGTGCCTGTCGCAGTCAGCCAGGATCTTTCTTGGTCCTTGAATGCATAGCTCACATGCGTTGCCACAACAAAGGATGACAGACGTTCAATGATACGCAATTGACTTGCGCTGTAAACCTGACGCCAGCATTATAAATTCATGTGGCTTCTGGACGGTTGCTGCAGCTGACGTTGTTCCCTTGTGCTGGCAAATGCGTCGGGGAACTCAGACACAGCATTGAGTTTGAGACACAGCGGCATGCTTCATGTGACAGCACAGATGAGCGGCACGTATCACAGTTGAGCAATCATAAGAAGCAGACTGTTCCTACACGCAGGCGCTACATTGCCATGCACAATTGCTGGCTATGGCACCAGAGGAAAAAAAAGAAAAGTCTATGCCCTATGGCATCATAACAGGAGGCCCCCAAGGCGGCAGCCCATAGCATTCAATGGCACAACACATGCCATCCACATTTCAGCAGACAGTTGACAAATCAGGTATGCCTGCCACATGGCGCAGTAAGGCAGCAAAATGAGGGACTGACCCTCATGGCCCTCAATCCTTCTACAGCAGAGAAGACTAGGGTGACCAAGGGCAGCTGTGCCTCAATGCCCTGCCCCCATGCTGCCCCCAAAGCCGTCTGCTTTGCGGCCGGCGCATCAAAGTAGCCTGCATGTACTGTCATCCTGTAGTAAGCTCTTGTTTGCTGACTGCAATCGGTCTTAAATATGCATGGGCAGACTCACCAGAGACCAACTTGCATGGAGTCAGTACATATACTGCTGGACTCAGTATATGTTTTGTGGGAGTCAGTATATATACATATAAGTAAAAAACTGAATTGCGCGTTCGTGGACAGCCCTATCAAAAGACTGGTTGAGTCAAAAGTAAAGTTCTTTTGGCTTCCGGTACAGGCTGCAAGCTGCAAAGTATCAATCACCACCCATGCTTGTGCGCATCACCTAGGCTGTGAAAATGCCAAGTGCTTCACTGGCGTAGAAAGCAAGCAAAGACAAATTTGGGCCTGTTGGTGTGGAGCAGAAGAAGCTCAAGGATGAGGTATACCAGGCTTCTCACTGGTTCACAGCAAGGCTGTCAATCAAATAAAATTTGAAGGCGTCTTTTCTTTTTTTTTATTAAATAAAAAGATTTGTTAACACAAAGGCTCATATTTATTACTAATTGAAAGAGAAAGGAAAATGCTCACCGGGCGACAGCTGCTTGGCAGTGGAAAGGCTCTAAAAGGTGCAAGCCCTATCTTCTAAACCAGGCACCAGGATCTGGTGCAGTGTCAGAGGTTGAGCATAGTCCTGCACCATATGCTGCCCCATGTCCATCACCATCAGGCTTCGTGACTCCAGCCCCTTTCGTGCTGACTCATCTGTGAGCACCAGAACAGCTTCAGTGTTGCATGGACATTGTCAAGATCATTGAAGGCGTGGTAAGGTCTGTGCACTGAGACATCAGTAAACAATATAGCCCTGGTGCCACCTCAAGGTTGCCAGGATCATTGGGGGCGTGTTGGGGGTATGTGAAGTTGGATGCGCAGCAATGTACAGCTGCTTTCAGATGCATGGTTGTACCAGTTGCTGAAGGATGCTGCCTGGGTGAGGAGCCATTGAGGGGTTACCCCTTACAAGGGAAAATCGTGACTTCTGTGCAGCAAGATGTGTGATGGTGGTAAGCGTCTGGTGCAACAACAACAACTCTGCATGCGTAAATATAGCCACCAAATATATGTTTTCATCATTTGTTCATCTGTTGTACATAACAGCTATATCACAGATGCTATGCCGGCAAGCTTCACCATCTTTGCCAGGCAAGAGTCATGCACAACAGCAGCAAGATCACCTTTTTTCAACAAGTGCTGCGCTGTAGCAGAGATCAAAGGCATGAATGATGACAGCCTTTTGGCAAATGTCTCTGCCTTCACACTCAGCACTGATGGCTGCGACATCAGCCCATCAGGACTTGAGGGCCGACCCATGGAAATCTGACGGCTAGGGGGCCTCCTGTTGCCCCCTTCCGATGACCCCCTTTGACTCCTTTCAGCCAGCATGAAGGGGGAGAAGGGCCTGTTTTTCCTTCAGCAACCAGCAGATTTTGAGGTCAGCAAGATGCAGTGATGACCATATCGCTATAGTCAACTACTGAAACTGTTGCGTTGTGGTGACACAGCACCCATAACAAAGTAGACTCAAAAGAGCCTGTATATAGCACTCCTGAAGCTGCCTCAAGACTGGCAGCTTGGCTGAGCACTGCCTCATGACTCGCAGCTTGGCTGAGCGCTGCCTCTTGACTCGCAGCTTGGCTGAGCACTGTCTCATGACTCAAAGCTTGGCTGACTTCGGTTTGCAAGGAAAGATCACAGCATTGCATGAGAACAGAGCAGCAGCACAAGGCCATCATCTGCTCTGCACATCCATTATTGTCAGACTTACATGTTATGATTGAACAGTAAATCCAGGAAGAATTTTGATTCAGTCCTTCTCCAATGAAGACACCCATGTTGCTTGTCAAAACAGCACGGAATATACATGTTGCTTGTGAGAAAACGCATGAAAGACCCCGTGTTGCTTGTGAAAAGAATGTGCAAGCACCTGTGCTTGGCATCACCCATGACATTATAATTGGGCTCAGCCGGCACCCTCTGCGCAGTCTCGTGCAGGACCGGGCTCATTGCTGTGAATGTGGCCGAGTCACAGACGACTTGACCTCCATGAGCCACCCCTACAATGGTCTCCACCAGCTGCACTAGGGGCCCATGATAGACTGTGCGTTGCGTGAGGGGGTGCATGCTGGTCTGTGTGACCTTGCCTGTTGCCATCCCCATGCGGACTGACAAACCTCGGAAGGCAATGGACTTAGCAGCCACCTGTGGCCACGTGACTATATCAACCGATGTCACCCATCAGCATTGCTGATCAAGGGCAATGCAGTAGACGTTGGTGTCCAAAGTCTGGTGGTTCAGTGTTGGGAGCATCTGGTTGCTTTTGTCATAAGCTGATGCATGATATCATC
>JAABUK010007301.1_pt1 | contig 16011 bp, 15 predicted proteins | sample 5559141 | NCBI WGS metagenome assembly JAABUK01 (sample SAMN10711869, study PRJNA513367) | rock metagenome | isolation source: Antarctica rocks | place: Antarctica: Victoria Land, Pudding Butte nord | collected 2016-01-03
ATATTAATATTAATATTTAAGTATTAAGTATTATTTAATATTAGTCTAGCTTAGTAAAGCCTACTTCTATCCTATTCTTAATACTTCTTTTTATAAGACTTAACTAGGTTAACTAAGAGTTAGATTCCTAAGAGGTCTAGGGATTAGGAGAACCCTAATACTATTCTTAAATAGTTAAATAGTATATCACGAACTTTTAATAAGGTCCTAGCGGGTAGTTCTATTAGAATAGTATTAGTTAGAAAGGTATATTTAAAAGATATTCCTACGCAAGATATAAATACTAAGGATAGGATAGTAGTAATATTATTATAAGGGAATGAAAATACAGGTATTTCTTATCTTTTCAGTGTACTCTAGGATAGGATAGTCTATTAGGGGACTACTTAGGCCTTAATAACCCCCTTAATAAGTAGCTATTCCTATAACAGCGATAGTAAGAGGTCTTTAAACTATAGATACTAACGTCTTTAGGATTCTTAGTAACAATATTAAAAAAAATACCTATAAAGTTATAAGGAAATTTATAGATAGGTTGCCGAGTAGTAATAAAGATACTAGGTGGTATAGATATCCGTATATGGAACTAGAAGGATATTATAAATAGTAGTGAATGCGACGTTCTATGGAGTAGGCACGGATAGTACATTGATTTGCTACTAATTTGCTATGAAATCCATGTACATAATGTGTATCTAGCATGCTCATATGCAGATATTGCTACTGAATTCGGTGTTCACAGCCAAAATCGAGGTCTTGGCAACGTTTTGACCTCATACCCGCTACGGGTGACCAGGGTGTATCATGACGACGTGGTCTTGGCGTACGAGCATACTTTTTATCTTATCTGATCCTCTCTCAATCGAGTAAGCGTCGATTCCTCGGCTTGGCACAAAAGCTAACAGCAGCATATACAATCTGATCAGGCTTTCATCTCTCTGCTCAAAGCAGACTTAGCAATCGGGGCTCACTTGGCCTACGATAACGCTGGAAATCACGTGAGACGTCGCCCTAAGAAGGGTGGGACTCGTGAAGCCCGTATCGACCACGATCCAGGCGATTCGCCCTCCCATCATGTCACTACCCTCCAATGGCACAGTCTTCTCACTGAAGGGAGTTACCAGTGATTGTTACCTCGGAATCGAGGCGAATGCTGACTATGCAGGCGCAAGGGCAATGGCCGCAGCCGCCACTGAACATCCTGCGCCCAAATGGTTCCTGCAAAAAGAACAAGACGCTCACTATCTAATCAATGCCTCTGCCCCTAGCATGTGTCTGAACGTGTCTTATGAGAGCAAAGCTGTGGGTAATACCCTACAGCAATGGTCTTGCAATGGCGGGGCAAGCGAGTTATGGGTCTTATCGCCAGCATCAAACGACACTTTCTCATTGATCAACAAGAACAGCGGGCTGGCAGCCGGAGCTGCTCACGTGGCGGTCGGCTCCAGTATCATACAGATGGTATCTGCTACTCATGAACTCAGTCAATGGAAGATTGTTTACCATGACAACCAAGGCAACCAAAATCCGATCATCAAAGAGCCTGGTAGGACCACTCCACTGGCTAGTGATACCAACGTCTATGCTCCGACACTGGCTGACGAAATGATCTATAACCTATATGTACCGATATATTCCCAACACGGCAGTTTGCAGGCAGTGACTCAAGATCTATGGCGTATTGCGCGCATGGGTTTCTCCAGCATTCTGATAATGCCCATCCACCCCATCGGTATTCCCACTGGCAAGCACCCAGCAGTCGAAAGCCCTTATGCCGTAGCGGACTACTTCGCTGTGGCGCCAGCGCTAGGTCAGCTGTCAGACTTTGAGAATTTGGTGCGCGAAGCGCATACTCTAGGTATCAAAGTCGTCATGGATGTGATCCTGAACCACACAGCGTGGAACAATCCACTAGTTACGCAGGCACCCCATTACTACATCCATACCAACAGGAATAAGAACGACCCTGAGACCATAGCGCAAGCTTTCTGGTTCGAAGACGTTGCCCAGCTGGACTACAAACGTGGAACGCATGTCCAAGACTATATGATCATCATGCTCAGATGGTGGATGGAGAATTTCAATGTAGATGGATTTCGCTTTGACACAGCCGACAACCCTTGCGGGAAAGACCGAATGATTCCTGCCTCAGCCTGGTCAGCCATTGGACAGGATTTGAAGAGTATCAATCCAAGAGTGATCCTTCTTGGCGAATGCACTAACCCCGAACTATCCATGCGACCCTTCAATATGGACTACACTAATTATTCCCTTCAGCCTGCTGTCTCGTTTGCAGCCAAGTCCCAGGATGCGAGAAACCTGGTCAAAGTATTGGCTCATCTGAAAGCAGCGCACCCAGTAGGTATGCTGCACACTTCTATCATGCAGACATGGGATATGGATCTGGATCTTAAAATGTATGGTGGGCCAGAGGGGACAATGGCGGCAGCTGTGTTCAACTTCACCATCGAAGGGGTACCGATGCTGTTTGCTGGCGAGGAAGTAGCCAACGACCGCGGCGGCGTGAACACACATTCCGCAATCAATTGGAACGGACCACTTGCCAATCGCTTTGAGACTTTCTACGCCCACTTGGGCATGCTACGAAGAAGAAGCCCTGCGCTTCGACGTGGATCAACCACATGGGTGAAGGTAGCTGGAGGTATTTTAGGGGTCATTGCGTTCATTCGTACCTGGGAGAAAGAACAATGTCTGATTGCCGTCAACTTTTCTGCTTCGACCGTTCAAGGCTCATTGCAAGGGGTGACTACTGGTGGGTGGACCGCGGTCACACCGTCTGGTGCACTATGTCCTGCAGCGCATCCAGCACCACCGTCGTTAAGTCTGGGCCCCTGGGACTTTGTCGTTTTCGCTCATGACCGTCACAACGGCGCCTAGTGGCGATTCCATAAACGTCATTGACAGCGCTTTGATAGTGTTGACACCTGCTCAGCTATTTTAGAGCGTGAAGTGCACATCTGTTGCGTGCTGCCAGCGATGTGCATGTTTGCTGAGGCCAGACACCCAACGCAAACAACTTGACTTCCGATTTCAATGCAGCTATGCTCTGCATCATGCTCTCGGCTCAACCAAACTTGAATTTCCTTTGCAATATTGAGACCGGCTCTCTTAAATATTAACCACAAGCTGCAGAGCGTTCCTGTTTGTCGTTGAAGGTTGCAGATTGTTTGCTCTGGATCTTTGTTGTTGACTGTGACAGAGCAATCAATGGCGTACGCTAGACACTAAAGGGAATTACATATAGAGGGCTAGACAGGCACGGTGAAGCCGCGCTACAAATCTCTACCACGCTCGCCAACCCGGATTTCGGTCTCGTCTACAAGTCGGTCAACTCACGCAGTCGTTTGACCACTAGATTTTAGGGATAGTCAATCCATCACCGCTCCAAGCTTCGAGTGGTTGAGTAGATTCATAGCTTCAAGATGGCACGGCCAAAGGCTTCGAAAACGAGACTCAAAATAAGAGCAAAATCCCAGGCTTCGATCCGGTCGCCGCTTCGGACTCGGCACCGAGCCAGGACTTGAAACCGGGACCAACGTCGCTCAATACACCGCATAACGAATCAACTGGTCGAGCGAGTCAGCCAAGTGCCACAACCCCTATCGAAAAGCCAACGAAAACTCAAGTCTCAATCCAGACTCCCAGTCATAACGTCGGCAGCGCGGGCGATAGAGGTGGCATCGAGAGTCATTCGTATGTGACACCATGAAACTTCTCGGCTTAATATACTGATGAGTCTAGTATTCCGCTCGGTCCTGCGCACGATTCCAACCCCAAGGTCCCTGAGATTGAGAAAGCACCGGAGCAACTGTCACCCCTCAGTGTCACACAAATCCTCCTCGACCCGGTCATTGCACTGTTGGTAGACCAGTCCAAGTCCTAGCGAACTACTTTGAGGTCAATCTTCCTTCCGTCCTTGAATTTCATCGTTACAGCGTCAACATAGAGCCAGATGTGAAGGGCAAGAAGCGGAAGCAATTGTTCAAGATCCTACTCAAAGACATACCTGAGCTGGCCAGTGTGACTGCAAAATTCGTCACTGACTTCCAGAACCTGATCATTACCTGTACGGAACTACCTTACATCAACGACAGATACATCAAGTACCGAGCTGAAGGCGAGACACAAGCTAGCGACAGAGCTCAAGAGTATATCATAACGATCAAGAGAGTCTATGACCAGCAACGCCTCCATATGGCCAAGCTCTTACAATACACCCCTTCTCAGCAGGACGATCCTTCTTTCTTGAAAAGGATGCAAGTCTTGACCGAGACTTTGAACATACTCCTCAGTCATACTGCAAGAAACTTTACCAGTATTAGTACCATTGGTGACAAGAGGGTATTCGATGTGAGCCCGCACAACCCAAAACTTGATCTCGGTGCTGCCCTGGTGGCGCTTCGCGGATACTTCTCGAGCGTGAAGATCGCGGATGGTCGTGTATTGTCAAATGTTAGTGTCAGCTACGGTGCCTTCTATGATCCCATTCGCTTGGACAAATTGATGGATGTCTATTGCATTGCGTGTAGTCTGGAATGGAATCCGGCCTCCCTGAAAAGCCTAGAGGCATTCGTCAAAGGTTTACGAGTCGAAGTTTCACACTTGAGCAGGCAGGAGAACGGTCATACCATCAGAAAGTGCAAGACGGTGTTTGGTCTAGCAAATCAGGACGTCGACGGAAGATCGCCTCGAGGTGCTAACGAAGAAGACAGCTCCAGAAAGCAGGACCATCCACCCCGGTTCACAAGATCTAATGGACCACAGAATGCTTCATGGTCCGCTTCATCTGGTCCCATCGGCGCGGGACCGGAAGATGTTAAATTTTTTGAAGAATCGACGGCCGGAAAGCCCGTCACGGGTGGTCCAGATGCGACGCCACAAGGGAGGTACACCAGCGTCTGGGAGTATTTTAAAAAGAAAAGTATTTCACTGCCCTGGACTCTGTTCTGGCGGTTTGCTGACTCCGTGCAGACATGCGAGTCAGAACAGATACATGCCTCGTCAACGTTGGCAACGCAGAATTTCCTGTCTATCTACCGCCTGATCTCTGCGACGTGAATTCGGGGCAGCTTTTCAGGTCAAGGCTCAGCCCCGGGCAAACGGACAGAATGATTGGGTTCGCAGTCCATGAGCCAAAAGACACAAAACGATACATCTGCGAGGGAGGTCTCCGTACCATGGGTTTCTTGCCGCTTAGTAACGACCCTAGATCCCAACAGACCCCCAAAGTGAGTACACGACTTCATCTTCGTTGACGATATAGCTGACGAGAATAGATACCGTGTGGTATCAGTGTGTCGCCTGACATGTTTACAGTCAACGGTCATGTACTGGAATCTCCAGATTTGAAGTACAGAGGCGACGTGACGATTGCTACGAAGGCGAAGGGTTCGTGGAACATGAGGCCTATTCAACCGAAAAGGCCAGACTTGGTCCCAAAGTTCCGCGAGGCCAACAAGTTGCGCCAGTGGGCTTGGTTGGTAATTTCGAAAAATGGCAACGTTACGAATGTACACAGAGAAAGGTTGAGATCCTTCATGCAAGCCATGAACAACGCCGGCATCGATACCACCGCGCCACAGGGGGACTCAGTCCCGGATACCAACACCGCGAAAAGCTTGAATTCCTGCTTCAAGGCCTGGTCCGGGAAAGGACTTCAGCTGTTACTCATCATGCTGCCAAAAAAGGACACCCTCTTATACAACCAGATCAAACAACTCGGAGACAAGAGATACGGTATCCAGACGGTCTGCATTGGGGGCCCTGACAGGTTTTTCAACCCAGATTTTAAACCCTGGTCGTATTTCGCCAATGTTGCGCTCAAAGTCAATCTCAAGCTCATGGGCACCAATCATGTGCTTAATAGTCCAGACGTACGCGGACAAGGCCCAGGCTCGGTATCAGGCTCCGGCGCCCTTGGTATCATTTCCGAGGGCAAAACGATGGTGCTCGGGATAGACGTGACGCACCCATCTCCGGGGTCTGCAGAAAATGCACCGAGTGTGGCCGCTATGGTAGCCAGTACTGATAAAGTGCTCGCGCAATGGCCGGCGGCCCTCCGTATACAAAAGATTGACACCAAGACGGCCGAGACCCAGAAGCAGAAGATTGGCACGAACAAAGCGACTGACGCAGGGAATAAAATGAAGGGTGCCCGACAAGAAATGGTGTTTGGTGTCAAGGGAATGTTCGTCGATCTGCTGGACATTTGGAAATCACGAAATAACAGCTACCCGGAGAACATTCTGATCTACAGAGATGGCGTGTCAGAGAGCCAATACGCACAGGTGCTCAGAGACGAGCTGCAGCCGCTGCGCGATCAATGCGCACACACTTATCCTCGTGATATGACTTCCCGGGACCTCACGCTTCACCATGATCGTCGTCGGTAAACGCCACCACACTCGTTTCTTCCCCATTCTCGATCCCAAAAACCCGCGAAAGGCTGTTAAGAACTCCACCGCAGACGATCACGGCAACCCCGAACCCGGCCTCGTCGTCGACCGCGCCATCACCTCCTCCCACAACTTTGACTTCTTCCTCCAATCCCACGCCGCCATCAAAGGCACCGCCCGCCCCGCCCACTACATTGTCCTTGCAGACGAAATCTTCACCCGCATCTACAAACCCCACGGCCCACAATCCCTCCCAGGCCAATGCAAGAGTATAGCCGATGTGATTCAGACGTTGACGCATAATATGTGCTATCTTTACGGTCGCGCTACTAGAGCTGTGAGTTACTGCCCTGCGGCTTTTTATGCGGATAGGGCGTGTGAGAGGGCGAGACGGTATTTGGGCGGGCATTTCGATGCGGTGGTTGATGAAGGGTCGATGATGGGAGGGGTGGGGAGGCCGGATGCGGTTGATGCGGTTGATGCGGATGTCGCTGTTCATGAGCGGTTGAGGGGGACGATGTTTTATATCTGAGTGTGGGTGTGAGCTTTCGCGGGGTTGTGATTCGGTTGCAAGGTGCGCTTTGCTGCTCATTTTGCCTTTGAAATTTGCGATGATGCAGTGGGACATACACTGGCGTGTTCCTGGACAGCTCAGTGACGACTCATGACCTTGATGTTTTGAACATTCGTCCTGCCAGCTGAAGTCAGCTAGACTCATGTCTTGGAAAACCTCGGCGACGGCTCTTCATCAATCATTTCTGAACTATCCCCCAGGCCGCTGAACTTGAACCCATCCAGCCCCGAGTAAGACTGAAATATTTCCCAAGCTTCTAGATCTCCAGGCCGTTGCCCATAGCCAGTTTCTACAGTGGCACTGTTCAATGTGCGTTTCGACAAAAGACACATTCACTCTCTCACATTCCCCTCGACCCCTCACGGCCACAGATCGCACCATCTACTCGATTACATCCCCCACATCCCCTCACATCCCCTCATTCTCCCTACTCGCACCACCACCCTCGCAACCCTTCCCTTGCCAGCTATCTTCGCAGCAACTTCATCATACGCGTGTAGAGCTCCAGTCACCTTTCAACCCTCGCTTAAGCTGATATGAGAGCGAAAGAATAAGGAAGAGGTGTAGGGTCTTGGTTTGAGAGGGGGAGGAGAGGGATGTGGAAGGGGACTGAGAAGGGATGGGGAGTGAGCATGGGCATGCAAGGGATGAAAGGGTGGAGAGGGGGTGGATAGAGGCAGGGTATTCGATTGGCGAGAGCGATGGGTTATCTAGAGGGGGCGGGGATGAATGGGACGATGCAGGGGCGATTTTGGGATCTGGAGTTCTGAGAGGTGATGAGGAAGGAGAGATGGGATTCCGTTATCGCGAGGTGAGGATTAGGGATGTTACTAGATAATACTATTATAGATGTCTGAATGTGGAGGGGATTGATTCAGCATATTATCGTTTGTTTTATGGTTGGTGGATAAGATAGATGCTAGCTAGATGTTATAGACTAGGGATGTCTTGCAATCTAAGGCGGTTTGTTGGGGAGGTATGAGGCTTGAGCTGCTAAATGTAAACGGATCTCAGGCGCCATGTATGTAGGAGCTAGATGGGAAACTTGATTCCTCGTCCCTCCACCCACGTGAGTCAGATGGTCGACCCTTTTCAGAACTGTGATCGTATGGCTACCTGCCTGGCTCCATCGTACTTCACGGGGAGGCAAGCAGCGCCCATCAAGCACAACATAGATCCTCGACCTCCTCACGGGTTATGACACGCTAGCACCCACCAGATCGCCTCCGCCCTTTCAATCCGTGCCCTTTCGTTTCTTGGGCACCAGTCTGCCTTCCAGCGCCACATCTTGGCCTTCCTCCCGCTATGGAATGGTCAGGTGTGTGCGCTACCTTGACATCAGTCTGCTTGCCGGGAGCACATCTCCGACTTCCTCCCGCTATCAAATGGTCGGATGTGTACTTCGTTTCCCTTTCCCAAAGCTCGCCCGCCAGGACCTCCAGCTCCTGTGCCGTCTCCTTCTCCTTCTCTTCGCTGAAGACGCGGTGGCTTCGTCCCAGGTTGAGAGATACATCAAGGAAATGCGGGAATGAGGTGGGGATGCGCACCGCTTGCGAGCCGAAGTAGCGGAAATCGGTGCAGAGCAGGACGTGCGCATTTTTGTATGAGGGGTAGACCCCGAGATCCGCGTCTTGGTCTTTCAGATTGGGGTGGATGTTGGTTGCTGTGCGGCGGGTCGCATGACCTGTGGTGGAGGAGAAGGTGTAGATGCTGTCCAGACGATCGCTGTAGGCTAGCGTGGCGTATGATTGACTGGTTATGACGCTGCTGACGACTGCGGAGTAGATGACAGCGTCTAAGGGGTAGCCATGGGATTTGGCGATCGTTTTGCTGGTGATACCGAAGATGCGATCGCCTGGCTGAGCGGTGCGGCGGATGGCCGGTTTGCAGATGGCGAGGGTTAGGACTGCTGGCGTGGTTCCAGTAGGTGCTGGTGCGCAGGGAGCCACGCCGTCGTCGATTGTAATTTTGTAGACATATGTACGACTGGATCTCTGAGGACGCTTACGGGCGGAGGTTGAGACTTCGTCGATGCCGCGTTTGCGTTTGCGTTTGAGCGTCGTCTCGGGTAGGCCATTTGGCTGCGCGCTTTGCATCATCGTGGAGCTCGTAGGATCTTGTAATATCGAGGGTGGTAGATGAATTTTCCCTTCGCTCGTTACGGATGATTGGCAAATGGATTCCATAACCTGGCAGGAGTTTCACTCGTCGTCTTTGATGCTGTTAAGAGGCTTCGGAGAGCTTGAGATGAGGTGAGATGTTTGAGAAGTGACGAACCAATTGCTGGCAGCTTGAGGTAGGTGTAAGTCTGCTGTGATGCTTGCCTGATAGGAACAGTCGTATGTCGATCGATGGTATTGACAATGGTCGAGAAATAATGTGTATTCTGGATGAGGGTGATGTATGATAATGGATTATCGGAAGGAAAAAGTGAACCTTAGAGTTGAAAGGGTTGGTATGCTGGAGGATGGCGGCCCAGGCATTTATGTAGGTGAAAGACAAGGAAGTTCACAAACTGAACGTTTTAGAGACGCAGGAAGTCGTGAAGTTGAGGTTTGGACGCTTGCTCGAGACCTCGGGCAGAGTGGTGACAGAATCTATACCTAAGGAACGACAGAAAGGTTAGCTTGTGGCGTGGAGTATACTATGTTCGACGCATAAATATTGAGGCTGCGAGAGGGCAAGGGCACCTCTTCCATGGACGCCGAATCTCAGCCCACATGCTTGCTCGTCACATATGCGAGGCCGACACAATCGTGAAGGAAAACAGCGACATTGATGACCTTCAGATCAACGGCAAGCCTTTACTTGTTTGCGGCCACCTCAATCACTGACAGAGTGCAATACAAATATCTCGCTCGCATACGGCAAGTCCCAATTCCCAGTCAAGGAAGAGACATCGCTTGCTTCACAGAAGATTTGAGTATGACCCTCGACATTCACTGACCTGGAGCCCTTACCGTCACGCTATTGTCCGTCGAGTATACTACTTAAGCCGTGATTGCGTTTGGACTTTACGGTAGATTTCTGGTATCACCGTCATATCCTTATAATGCTGGAATGTTTTGATATGGGGTAGGAGGCTTAAATGGCACGGGCAATTTCCGTACGCGACGGGTATTCTAGATGAGTGTTTGGTGGAATATGGTGTTCTTCCGTCACACTCCACCCGACAGTCTTCCCGATGATCTTCGACTGGCTGGTCTGGCTGTCATTATCCGAATCTGGACTGGGAATTTTCGACGTGACCGTAGTAGTCTGCCCGTGGTCCCCCAGTTTCTTTACACCCGTAAAGCCCAGTTTGCTCATGCGAACGTCCGTCAGCTGAGCCTTCGACATGGGCTTGGAAGTGTCCCCATATCTGAGGTAGTCCTTGGTGGATCGATTTCCGTAGCCAAAGCCGGGGAGAGCGGACGGCGCGCCTCTGTCTGCGCGTATCATGCCGGTTTCGAGGGCGGACATGAAAGGTTTGAGGTAGGGTATGCAGGCAGTGATGAAGGATACGGCCTGAACCATCGAGGAGAGGAGGACGACAGTCCAGAGATCAAAAGTCAGGTCTTGTGAACTGCCGGCCCGGCTTTGGAGGAAATAGATCTGGACCACGGTGGCTGCGACGACACTGCGATGTAGATTAGCAAGACGTTTCAGACTGGCGCCGCCCAACGGATCATAGAGCATACTCACACGACACGAGCACTAAAGCAGCCAATCACAATGGCTTTCCGGCTCGTCTTGAGTTGTAGATTTGAGAGAATCATCCAAGGCAGGACGGTCAACGCCAAGTCGGTCAAGATGTTGATGATATGGACATATGTCCAGAAGCCAGTTACGTTGATGCATTTGCCTTTCAACGACTCCCACGGGTGTGGTAACTGGCATTGGAATGCGAGAACGAAAAAGCACGAGACCATCCAGAGGCAGATGAAGGCGCCAACGCATAATATGAGCCGTCTTTGCAGTACTATGGGGGTAAGGCTGTTGAGGTGCAGACAGACGGAGATCTTGACTATTGACAAAGCTCCAATGTACAAGAATCCCGAGGCATAGGTACTCTGGGCAATGTCAATACTAGCTGGATGTGCAAAGGGGATCGTGAAGCCTTTTCTTCACCTTTTCAAACTGCGTCAAGCTGCCAGGCGATACCGTGGTAATGTGCCGACCTAGACCACTGGACGCTTGTATAGAAGTGGCAATGGACTGCCCGATTCCGAGGATCTGAGGTATAGAAATGAGCGAGGTCTGTCCTTGAGATATGTGATGCGAAGCTCGTACCAAAGCAATTACTATGAAAACATCATCCCGTCGAACTTGTCGAATAACTGCGTACCTGGTTGCGACACGAGCGAGCACGGCCAGGAAAGTGGTGATGGCCAGAAACCAAGTGACGACGCTGACCAGGGGGCCATGATTATTCGATGTTTCCCACAGTGGAGCGTTTGTAGTTGTTAGATTGGAGACGGCACTCATGGTGCGAGATCAGTGAGATGCGAGCATCTGATTGCAACCATTGACGATTGCGGAACACTTGCTATTCTGCGTCGTTGCTAATCCAGGCCAAGTTCTCTCTCAATAATGCTGCATAGTTGCCGTGGTTGGAAAAGCCATCAAAGAAGGTGTTGCTCCAGGACTGTAAGTGCAAGCAGGTGAAAACAGTAGGAAGAAAGAAGTCCCAATATGTTCCTTCAGTCTTGAAGGCAGTGTCAGCAATGGTACGGTCTTCATCCTTGAGCACGGTCGACGTTATCGTGGATGGTGATAGCGAAAGGAGCAGGGGAGCAGCACAGGGGTCGTTGCTAGCTTGTGATATTGAGACCCTGCTGCAGGTCCCGGACCCACATGGCAGCCGACTAGCTCACTTGCAGGGTCAGGCCGGAGATTTGATCACCTTCCAACACCAACATCCAAACTTCCGAGATCGATACTGCAGCCTCGTTGTCAACAATTTGATTGTTCAGCCACGACAACCTCGATCGACCAATCATTGAGCACGCGTACATGTGGCCACACTTCGAGACTGCCATGTCTCATTGTTTGTTGGACCGAAGCTCATCAAGACCATTCCTTTACGTAGTAGGGTCGAACCTTTGTCAATCTGTCACACCTTGGCTCCCGCAAAGATCGCTGATGGCCCGTGATTCGATGGTCTGGACAATGGTGGCTTACAGTAGTAGCGTGTGGGACAGTGGACGGAGATGATGGCTGAAAACGGGAACACCACAAGACCAAGAGGCTGATCAGTAACACATGGTATCCGGTGCCGTGAATAGGTACGAGGTAGTAACCCAGTTTGTCGTACTGGCGGGGGAGGTGGAAAAGGTGCCATGCTGATACAAGATCTTGGTAGGACGATATAGTGGATACTTCTGTCAGAACCGCGCTATCGACGCTCTAGGAACGGGTTCCATGTTCCGCCGACGCCGGTCGGCGGGGAAGTACATCCGCACTCGACGCTAGCATGCCGAGGCTAGTATATCCTCTAGCGTGGGGGATTGGCTCGTAAAGAGTCAATTGACAATCAACAATGGGACGAGCGGGTCATCAGCTTGGAAGATGGCCTGGAGACTGGCGATGGCACTTACGCACTACGTCGTACTCCAGATGTTGCATGTCAGACCATCCGTGCACATGCTTTGATGCACAACTTGATGAAGCAACACACTTGCGTCACGGAGGCTCGGGATCAAGGCGCAATGGCTCCCTCGGACTCGGACCCTCGGACCCTCGGCTCCCAGCCCGTTCCGTGTCAGGCATTGTCTTAGCATGCGTCTCTCTGTTTGATAACAAATATTTCCTTCTGGTCTAACGCCATGTCTACTCGACTACTACCGACTGCAGTAGATCCACTAATGGCTTTACTAAGATCACCTCGCACCGACCACCTAGAACGAGTCGAGAGCGACAGCCCCAACCACGCGGTGGCCTATCTCCACGAGGCTAATGTAGGAAGTGCATTGAGCCATGTGCGATCAACCCTGGCTTGTTTGCGGCCTTGATCGAGACTATCCTCCAGCTTTCTCCATCTTTTTCCTCCCTCTCAATCCTTCATTCGTCTCCCCGGACCTGAGATAGCCTCCAAGATGTGTTCCTGACCAATTGTCTTGGTCGCTGTCGCACTCCTTAGAGATTGCCCGTACTCTCCTCCACGTTCCAGGAGATCTTTGACTGTCGACACCAGCTGCAGGCAGGACTGACCTACCAAAGTCCGCTACGCGATCGACCCAACGTCCGACTGGTGACCACCGACCATGGCTGTCATGGATTCTATAAACGACATGCAATTGATGGACAAGGCTCCTCACCATTCCGAAATAGAGGCGCCAACCAAGGCACAGCGCGACGCCCAGGTGCTTGCGCGGCTGGGAAAGAAGTCCGTCTTGGAGGTATAGCGACGTCCACCAGAGCCGAAGGATCAAGCTGACGTGCAAGCGTCGCTTTGGCTTCATATCAATCTGCGGCTTCACTTGTACCATCCTCGTCACATGGGAAGGAAGCTTGATGTACTCTCTTCGAGTCCTCCATCCTACATAGCGCTGACTGAATGCCAGTCTGTTCACGACCGGCTTGACCAAGTACGCTCAACCGAAGCCCGAAAGGCTTATCATTTCTGCTCTGGCTGACGCCTTCCTGCCCACAGTGGGGGCTCTGCAGGCCTCGTATATGGCTACCTCTTTGTCTGGCTTGGAACCATTGCTGTCTTTACCACCATGGCTGAATTGGCGTCGATGTAAGGATCCCGTATATCTCATGCTTTACTTGAGAGATTAATCGGACAACTAGGGCCCCCACGTCAGGCGGTCAATACCACTGGATTGCACAACTAGCCCCTCCCTCCATTCGGAAATTCATGAGCTACATTATGGGTGGATACAGGCGCGCAACCGCAAAGAAAAGAGAACGGGCTGACGTGGATAGGCTGGTTGGTAATATGCGGTTGGATGGCACTCCTGGCAGGCAATGGTTATCTCTGCGGCGCCCAGATTGAAGCTGTGATCCAATTGAACAACCCCTCATACGTCCCGCAACGGTCAGTACCCTTTGCCGCGTCAAAATTTATCGGGCAGGATCTCATCGGCGCCGAGACATGTGTCGGGAGCTTCCTACTACTGAGTCGGGTCTTGGGTCTCATCCAAATTCCTAGAAGCTTTATACTGACTCCGGAATTCACTACAGCTGGGAAGGTACCCTCCTTTTCTGGGCGACCGTATTGGTAGCTGTCTTGATCAATACCGTCCCCGGGAAACTGCTACCTCCAATCGAAGCCATGATGTTGGTCATCCATGTACTTGGATTCTTTGCCATCCTCATCCCATTGGTCTACGTGAGACTTCTTTCCTCCAAATGGCACGAAAGGGAGTGACTGATTCGCTACAGATGGCGCCCCAAAAGGCATCAGCGCACGACGTCTTCACGGTCTTCTCCAATGGAGGGGCATGGCCCACTCAATCATTGTCTTTCTTCATTGGTCTGATCGGGACGGTATTTGCAATGTTTGGTAAGTATCATCCACATAGATGGGCTGCATAAGTTAATGACTGCACAGGATGTGATGCCGCAGTTCATGTGGGTATTCAATCGTCAAGCAAGTCTTCCCTTCCTGACTGCGCCCATAGATGTCAGAGGAAGTCGCCAATGCCGACGTCACCGTGCCCTGGTCCATGCTTCTAACCACTCTACTCAACGGAGCCTTCGGATTCGGTATCGTCATCGCCGTCCTCTTCGTCACAACCAACGTCGAAGCATCCCTCGCCAGTCCAACCGGCGCGCTGGGGTTTCCGTACATGGACATCTTCTACCAGTCCACAGGCTCCAAAGCAGGAACCACCGGCATGATCGTCATCATCCTCGTCATGACCGTATGCGGCACCATCGCATCGCTAGCCACAGCATCCCGTCTAATCTGGGCCTTCGCTCGCGACCGCGGCCTCCCCTTCTGGCGCCACGTCAGCAAGGTCAGTCCCTCCCTCCTCCCCTATTCTCCATCGCAAAAACTAATCCCAGACCATGATTAGGTCCAAGTCGGCAGCTCCATCCCCATCTACGCCGTCATCATCGCCTCCAGCATCGCCTGCCTCATCGGCCTCATCAACCTCGGCTCCTCCGCCGCCTTCAACGACGTCATCTCCCTCAGCGTCAGCTCCCTCTACGCCTCCTACATCATCACCGAGGGTTTCTTCTTCTACCGCCGCATCACCGGCAGCATCAGATCCCGCGACAGCATCCACGATACCAGCGAACCGGGACAACTTATCTGGGGCCCCTTTCACCTCCCAGGCATCTGGGGCATTGCCGTCAACCTGTTCGCGCTGGTTTTTGGCTGTATTATCTTTTTCTTCAGCTTTTGGCCTGTCGCTACGCCGGTTAAGGCTGTGACTATGAATTTCAGCGTGCTGATGACTGGATCTGTGGTTCTTTTCGCTGTGCTGTATTATGTGCTTTGGGCCAAGAAAGAGTATAAAGGGCCGATTGTTGAGGTGTCGCTGTATGGGTCGGAGCAGACGAGTCTGTGATCTGAGACAAGGACCATGTGTACAGACGTGGGATGCTTTGGATGAGGCCGCACATGGTCGCGTCCATTATTCCACGGGGCTGTTGGATTTGCATTGTAGATGATAACGCAGGTGGCTATTTGAAGACAGATGGATGATGATATTTATCAATAAGGAAATGTATATAGCATCCAAACACGATAACCATCTAGATAAAGAGGAAAGCATATAACGTCTCAGCCATCTCAGCCCTCATCATCTATTCAAATCCCATGAATTCTCTCCATCGACTTGATCCAATCAAATATAGTAATTCATACACGCATCAATCTAAGCCCCTGACAAACACCCCCACACCCCTCGCCACCTGCACGCATGCTCTAGGACATCTGCTACAAGCCAGATCCTACCATGCACCTTTCGTCGTAGGTCCGCCCCTCGCCCCATTGCCCGCTGTGGAGGTTGTGTGTGTGTGTGTGTGTATTAATTAGTTTATGGGGATGGCTGTGTAGTGGTGGAGGGGGTGGGGAGGGAA
>JAABUK010007302.1_pt1 | contig 16008 bp, 25 predicted proteins | sample 5559141 | NCBI WGS metagenome assembly JAABUK01 (sample SAMN10711869, study PRJNA513367) | rock metagenome | isolation source: Antarctica rocks | place: Antarctica: Victoria Land, Pudding Butte nord | collected 2016-01-03
TCATGCCTGTGATCATGAAGGTAGACTTCCACATCTGCTGCGTAGTCGCCGGCAGAGCTGAAGCATCAGGTCGCGATGACACGACTTTGGCTTCGAAGCCAGAGTCTTCGATGAGCTCAATCACCTCTGAGGGTGGTAGGCTTGAGCGGTGGCGAATCGTACCGGACGAGGAGAGTAGGATGATATTAACTGAAAGTACCGAGGAATGGGACAAGAGGCTCTCGGAAATCGAGGTAGTGCACGACGCACAAGTCATGCCTTCGATCGAGACGATGGTAGTTACCTCACCTGGTGAAGAGGGCGTTGGCGAGGTGGCATGTCCAAGGGAGGTGGTCGATGAAGGCACGATACCAGCCTTCCTGGCTTCTTCTTCCTTCTGGCAAGCTCCGCAGTGCTCGAAGTGTCGTCGGCGTCGCTCCGCAGCTCGTCGCTCTTCCTTTGATTGTCGCCTGCCACGCCAGAATCTCGCCAACCAGCTGTCACCACGCTTCTCACCGCCTTGTTCCCTCTCATTGCTCCTCTCCCCATTCTCCTTCTCTCCTTCCTTATCCGCGATGAGAAATCCGCCTTCCTGCGCCAGCACGGCCTTCACGTCATCAACGACCACATCGACGCTCTTTGTCACTTTGGAGGACGACCGTGCTCGGGAAGTATCTACTGAGAAGGTGATAGTGTGGAGGAGGAAGGAGATCGAGAGGTTCCGAATTGCCGAGAGGGGGGCGAGGAGCGAGGTGATGGTCTCGACGCATGATGGGCAGTGGAGGTTGCTGATTAGGAGTGAGACAGTGGGGAGGTGGAGTGGGAGTTCGGGAGACATATCGAGCTTTGGAAATCAATGCCGTGAGTGAGATGTATTGAAAGAAAAGGGAAATGATGACGGCTGTGATGGCCCAGCTTAAGTACTGGTGGTGCGCTCAATTCGCGGCGGCGAAAGAGGGCCAGGTCAAGCGAGAAAATGCCTCACTTGTCACGTGACTCTCCTCCTCGACGAGCCGCCACATCCCCCGGACTTATCGAAACTTGTCAAATAATCCTGATAAACGGTGCGAGTCGAACGCCGAGTACGTCTGGCGGTTCCGACGCAAGTGATTTTTTTTTATTCCTTCAGACCAGCCCCATGACGGGATCAAACATCAGCACCGGCGCCTGTGCCGTCTTCGGTGAATGGAACCGCTCGGCCGGCCAGCACTTGCCACTTCCGGCGATTAGCCGTTTCTTGAGACGGATCGGTACTTGCGATAACTACTTAATAATCTTCTCAAGTCGACGATATTTTAACCGCTCATCGCTCAAACACCAACTCATCGGTGATCAACGCGACGATGACCTGCCTCTACGTTGGACTCATCATGGCTGTATGGCTTACGGCCACCAGGGCTGTGGCGTCCGAGTGGTGCCAGAATATGGGGTCGACAACCAGGAAGTACACGTTGAATATCACCGCCGGTTATGGATCGCCAGGTAAGGGATCCTTCCTAATCGAACTCCCCCAGCCACGAGTGTTGCTCACAACACGCTGACTCTTGATGTTTTTCCATTTCCTTCCACGATGCACCCTCTGCGCTTCCCCTCCAATGCGCATTCCCCGGCAGAAGATGGCTTTGCTAGACCCATCCTCCTGGTCAATGGAGAAACACCTGGATCGACAATCAAAGCCACTCAAGGCGAAGCTTTCGCTGTCACTGTCAACAACATGCTCGCGATCCAGATCGGCATGCATTGGTGAGAGAACCCCCGGTATCGGTCGCTTTTGCGCAAGCTTACACCCATTCTCTGAAGGCATGGCCTTCACCAACAAGGAACACCCGAATTCGACGGAGTCCCGGGGCTCAATCAGGTAATTGACCCATGCTATATCATGACTGAGGCCGATCAACAATACAGTACGCAATTGCCCCTGGCAGTAACCTCACCTATTGCTTCGGAACGGACTCCAACTACGGCGCGTATTGGTATCATGTCCACCTACGCGACGTATACCAGGACGGCATTCGTGGTCCCATCTTAATCCAGCCAAGCGACCCGGTCGAACGACCATATGGGCTCATCAGCAATACCTCCGACGATATCGGTGCCATGCATCGAGCCGAGCAGTCCCCGGTGATGCTGATGGTAAATGACTGGTTCCATCAGACCAGTGATGAGATCGCCTTGCGACTGGCAGCCACCCAGGACTCGATGCGGCCCCTCTGTGCAAGCAGCATCTTGTTCAACGGAATGGGAAGGGTAGAGTGCCCAGCTACGACATCGGGCAAGTCCTCTTTTGGCTGCATGGCGATGGGTGGCATGGGTGGCATGGGTAAGTACGGTACGCATTTGGCAGCAACGTAGCTCAAAGGTTCTCTGTCAGGCTCGGGTGTGAGCGGCTCGATGTCAACTGTGATGACGGCTCCATCGTCATCTGTGGGTTCCTCGATGTCCACCGGGTCGTCCACCATGACGATGTCGATGGGCTCTGCCATGTCAATGGCGTCCAGCATGACCATGGGCCCTTCGATGTCTGTGCTTTCTTCGATGTCCAAGGCGTCTGGTATGACCATGCCCTCGTCCTCTGTCAACTCTACCTCGCCGACGACAATGGACCCTGCCGATGAGGTGTGCCAAAACACAACGTCACTCCTTTACGTTCTGTCCCTCCATGACAACGCGACCTGGCACATGGTGCATCTCATCAATGCCGGAGCTTCCCAACAGCTCGCCATCAGTTTTGACGAGCACGACTTTTGGGTCGTTTCCGCCGACGGTGCGTTCGTCATGCCACAAAAGGCTCAGGTGAGTTCTTCTTTGACGTTCAACCCATTTCTTCGCGCCTCCCCCTTGTCTCTCGATGAGTTCGTCAATATACTGTGAACGCGCGGCTGAACACCCTCCTCCGTCGGTAGGTACTCAATATCGGCATCGGGCAACGCTATGGAATCATGCTCCGCAAGCCCGATCAGGCGCGAAAGGTATACTCCATCCGCGCGTCGACCATGACACACCAAGTATACCAGGGCACCGCTCTCCTGAGCTATGACAGCCCGGTAAGTCTCTGCAGTTGGCCGCTTCACTTCGGCCGCCGCCATTTTTTTTCCGTGGGGGAAGGATCACGCTTATGGCGCAAAGGACTCCAACTCTCCCGTCGAAGCAACTTCTTCGCCATGGATCGGTGTGGATGGCTCACCGTTCAACTCCACTGCGCGGCGCATGGACGACTCGGTCTTGGCGCCATACCCCGTCGAGGCGGTTCCGCAATCTAACAGGGAGATCCGGCTCGAAGTCAACCAGAGCCAGCCCACCGTCTGGGTCTTGGAATCGGGTCAGCCTTTTGCTTCGAATAACGGCCAGCAGACACCGCTTCTCTTTTCGCCGAGGAACGCATCAGGGATTTACTGGTTGGGCAAAGGCGACGTCGTCGATATTTTGCTCCAGGTCAGTTGCATTGCGCTCGACGCCACGCACGTTGATGGCTACTTGGAAGACGCTGACACGCGGGACGGATAGGTTGCGGCCGACAGCCTCGACACCATGGCGCACCCCATCCATCTGCACGGTCACTACTTCAGGGTTCTGGGTAGTGCAGCCAACTCGACCTTCCCTACGAACAAGTCTGTTGTCGACGTAGCAAGCGGCACGGTTGACAGTCATGCCGGCATGGCACTCAATACCAACTCTACGGCACCTCGTCGTGACACGGCTCATCTCCCCGAGGCCGGATGGCTCGCCATTCGCTTCGCCGCCGACAATCCGGGAGTCTGGTTGCTCCACTGTCACATCAACTCTCACCTTTCGGTACGTCTTTACTATTGATGACCGTCATTGTTGACTGACTGTCGTATAGTCGGGCATGGCGGTAGCCTTCATCGAACTGGCCGATGAATTCCCTAGCTTTCCCAGCTATGTCACCACGCCACCTGGGATCGCGCCGCTCCCGCCTATTCCCGAACTCCAGTAAATCCGCCCAAATTATGGAGATCTGGAAAGACCGGGCCGGGCCATACGGACAATATCCAGATGTACTGCAGTTCGATCAGTTGTACTCTCAAACCGAATGTGCTTCTCGTGCGCTGCGTTTCCTGATTCAAACTGGCTTGAAATCCGTAGCCCAATGGCTTGCAGCTTGGTCCTCTGCTTCTTCGACAGCGGACGCGAGTATCCAGCAATGCCCGGTATGCGCAGAGGCTGGGGGAGGCTTGCTGGTGTGCTGTGGTTGTGGGGACGCCCCTGGGTGGACTGGCGCAGCCCTAGGCCAGGGTTTCAATGTACTCACAGGCTGGGAAGAGCGTGCCTGAGGCCTGAGGCAGTCTGAGAGAGGCAGGCGCCGTTCTTTGGCCTTCCCGATAGCGTCAGGAGCGAGTGGCGGTGTAGAGGAGGGATGGGTCCTACCTGAGAAGCCTGGGGGAATTGTCACGATCGCATATCGAACAACGACGGCACAGGACGCCCAAAAACACGGCAACGCGCGTTCTTTCGGCCTCATTGCGTTCCGAACCCCAAGATTGCCGAGATTCACCTTTTGCGCCTCTGCAGAGATCGAGACGTGATGTTTGGAAGACGAGACATGGAACACAAAGCTACGGAAGTATATAGGTACTATAGATCGCTGAGGGATAGCCTCAGCGATTCGAGATTGAAGTCATTGAAGTCATTGAAGTCATTGAAGTCATTTCGTAGTATACCCCCTTGTCTTAGTCTTTGCATCGATAGCGTTACCCGACCAGTGCCTACTTCGGCTACGTTCTCATACGTCCCCGACAGTACCTTTGACGCTGGACCCTCTTTGCCTATCAATCGCCACCTTCGGCCACGATCGCCAGTCGTAGGAGTTGGACGTCGGGCCTTATCACTGGTCGGCGTAGCACCCTGACAGGAATGTCGGGATTGAATGAGAGTAGGGCGCCGAGTAGAGCATCTGTAGAGGGGATGCGGCCGTTGGTGGGGCCGAGGGAGTTGCCAAAGGGTGCTGAGGGGCCGGTGGGGTGCTTGGAGCGAAGGGAGTCATTCGTCGGTGACGGGCGCGACAGTCCATCTGCCGGCCAGAAAGCGTGATGCGGCACCTAGGCGGCCTGTTTCCACCAGCTTGACTGCAGAGAAATGCCTCCCCTGCCTTTACTCCTCCTCTCGGTCCTGCCTGACTGGCCAATCTACCTTGGGGTAGTTCTCTAGCCTCTCCCTCACCGGTACATCTCGATTGAGTGCAGAGTCAAGTCCCACTTTGGGTTGGGCAAGAAAATCAAGCAGGGTGTCGTCGCAGAGACTGGAAACGAAGGCCAGCTTGGCTGTGTAATGGACGGCTGTGCGGTATATGAGGGGCTCGAAGACGGTGGGGAGTGATGCCAGCATGAGGTGCTGTTCGGGGGGCTCAAAGCAGCCTGAATCTAGGCGGGATGTGGGCGTGTTCCGATTGGCTAACGTAATGGATTTGGCTGGTCCAGGTATTTCGGTCTGATGGGCATGATGAAGTATGCGTCATGAGCGCAGACGCCATCAGAGGGCGTCATGACGGGTGGTACCCATCCCTATCTACTATGATGCCTCTCGCTCCGCTTCCTGAGAGCGAGGGTTCGTAACTTCGAGCCTTAGACGTGTCATGCGCTGCTCATGCGTCTCGCAGCTACATCAATCCGAAGCGAAATGTAACCGCCTGAATCTCGCGTTATATGCGACAAGTATGACGGGAAGCACGCTTACAATCTCACCCAGACCAGCCCAATTGCGGCGCGATGCTGAAATCCCGAAGTTAAGAGCACCGCGAAGATATTGTAAAGGATCGACCAACTCAATGCAGCTAGGGCGTGCCTGCGAAAAGTGTTAGGGAGGCCAAGGGTGGCGATGATCGGGATCTTGGGACTTGAACCTTCACGACCGACAATCATCTCCCCGGTGGCTCGAGCGGCATCGGCGCCGTCGCTGATTGCAATGCCGACTGCGGCTTGGCTCAGAGCCGGGGTGCCGTTGCATCCGATGAAGTGGGAGTTGGAACCGGCCCTGACGACGGCGAGCGCGAGGACGGCGGTCGAGGTCCACTCCCTCCCGGGTCAGATCCATCAATCGCGCCGCCTTCTCCAGAGAGACCTCCTTGAGTAGCTGCTCGAGCACGTCGTTGCCCATCTTTGGCTCGACACCATGATGTCGAGATCCCAGATGAGTTGATGTTTTCTAGTGATGCTTAAAAGCTACTGCGGGCCAGCTGTTCTCGTCTCGACTGCCTGTTTGACCTGTCTCCCCGTGTATCCCCACAGCATCCAGAGGACCACAGTGAGCAGTGGGCCTTGGATCCGAAACCAGAGACGCGCCCGCCGTGGGTGCGGAAAGTGACCAAAGTTTCAGTGACCAAAGTTTCCGCGACCAAACTCTCCGCAAGCCTTTGACGTACCAAGTGCAAGCGCAAGCCCCATGCACCGCTTCCCAACAAGAAGGTGGGGGCTCCGTGTGCTGTCGAAGTGTAAACGCAAGGCGTGGTGGAAGCGGATCATCTCGAGCCATTCAACTATTCAAGCATGCCCTTCAGGAAGGCGCTGCGTGAACACGGACTCGCCGGCTTGTATGGTTCGACAGTGAATCCATTTGGGTCAGATGATTGCATTCGATTCACCAACTTTCATTCACTCGAATGTAAAACTTGCTACAATCTCGCCCATCGACTGGGACGACATGAGGCCGGCAACATGACACACTGGTCCTACTTGCTCTTGCAGCCAGCACACTTGCAGCTCGCACAGTCGCACGGGCCGCCATCACACTTGGTGCAGGTGTCGCTGCAGCTGAATGATTGAGGCGAGATGTGAGCCTTGGCGCTCAAGCCCTGACGTCCTGGCAGACACTTACGAGCACCCGGCCTTGTTGGCGTTGACATTGGCACAGCCCGCGCACTTGCAATTTGAGCACCTGCACTCGGTCTTGCCGGGGCCACACTAGGTGCAGCCGGTGCTGCATCTACATTGGCGCTCGGTGAGCGGACGGCAAGGGAGGTCAGTGGGTTTGAAGGAGCTCACGAGCAGCTGCTGGCGGAGGACATTGTTAGGGAATTGTTTGGAAATTCGAGTAAAGTCGAATTCCAGGCAGCAGTGGTCAAGCAAGACCGGAGATGTTACAAGTGGGTGGATAAAGCGATGCATGGGAATGACTAATCGACGCCTTTGTCTTATGCTCACCTCTCCCTGGTAGAATCCGCACTGCGACTTCCCCGTGTCGACGACTTCCCCGTGTCGACGATGCGAGTTAATAGTCAGGACGCACTCCCGAACAAGCAAAATCTCGCTACTCAGGAGATGGGCGGGGCACCATAACTCTATCCGCGACTGGATTTACCCGTTTGAGAACGGAGTTGCCGACAGAATGAGGTAATGGAACCCCAAGGCACATGATGTGTTGGTTGCCCATTGTGACTTATACGTACGTAAGCAGCTCTTGGATTGATGAGTAGTTTGAACGTTACAAATCACTTTTTGACAATCTGTTCCCTGCTATTCCTACTAAGACTACAGTAGAGCCTGACACCATGGTGATTTCGTCGTTTCCCCCTCCCTCCCCCTATTCCCATCATCGCCGTGCATGGCGCCGTCATCTATCATTTACGCCCTTTGCCAGGCGTGAGGCGGCGCGGTGCCATTGGGGCTTTGGGGTGGGATGAAGAGGGCAATAAGCTGACCACGACATAGACGGCAACTCCCACCACCCCAGCGTACCACTTTAACGTCAAGATGACTTGCGGGGGATGTTCGGGGGCGATTACGAGGGTGTTGACAAAGAACATTGAGCAGCGTGAGTGGTTCAGCCCCAGCCTCAGTCCAGTTCCTTTCCCCTTCCTTTCCCTTCATTCTTTGCTCTTCACTCTATGAAAACCTGAGCACCGTTTGAGAATATACTGACGGGTACCCGCTCTTTCCATCGCCTCCGGCTTTCACGACTTGTCATCCTATACTATCGTTCCACACCGCCTCGACATGCCGGACTCGTTTGACTCCTTCACCCTGTCATTCATGCCCTACCCATTCCTTTCCCACTTCCTCTCGCATACCTCCTCATACACCACTTCCCTCGCCTCACCCGATCTGTCCCCCTTGCCTGCCCTCCTCTCGCCGGCCGGCGGTCCCACCGCTCAACTCGCTTCGCTCGTTGGCGCTCCGCTCACAGCCAACGCCTTCCATGTCTCCCTCCCCGCCCAACAAGTCCTGATCTGGGGCCCCACCCTCCCCGATTTCGACGACATCACCAAGAAAATTGAGAAGGCTGGGAAAGAGATTAGGAGTAAGGGGATTATTCTGGAGGAGGGCAAGCTGCCAGAGTTGAGGGCGGCCGCGTAGTGGGCTTCGCAGGTTGAGTTAGATGTGGAGGGAGGAGGACGGAGGACGGAAGGATGGACGAAAGGACTGGGAGACAAGATATGTATTCGTGCAGACTTGCGTCAAGACGTCCACCCGCGCCGCCCGGTATCGCTGCAATGCCCACTGACTCGGACAACTGCCTGATTACCTCGGCTCCTGGTCGCCGCCTCCCTGGTCGACTTCTCCTACCTCGGCTCACCCAAAACGAGTGGTAGAAAAGTGACGGCCGACCCACGATCAAAAAGTTTTAAGGGGATGTCTACTAGATGTCCCCCGATCTTCAAAAATTCCTCTTTGACCTCTTTCAAGCTTAGGTTCTTGCTCACCACGAGCCCCGACGGAGGGACAGCTCTGAGGAGCAAGGCCGAACTTCATATCACTTTACCACAGTCGTGACGACGGTACATTGCATGCCTACAGTCCCAGCCATTCGTATATTTGCTCTACGTTAAATGCCACCGCACAAACCCTGGGACCCAGGGAATCCGTACTGAGCCAGGCAGACCATTTCCCCTCCTCGACAGTCCAAGAATGAATGATATCGTCCCAATGGGCGAGACCCCGTTTATCCACCTTGATAGTTGCCGAGCGCGTCTCGCCCACCGACAAACCGGGCAGTGAAGCGATGCCACCGAGGCTATGTTCGGGGTGATAGAGCGATGTACTGGTCGACGGTGGCGGGGCCAGGTATAGCTGAGCAGAATGAGATCCAGCCATTTGACCGTTGTTAGTGACGTCAAATGTGAACGATAATTCGATGTCGTCTGCTGATTCGGCGGAAGAAACCTGAAGATCGGAATAGATAAAGGTGGAATATGAGAGGCCATGGCTACAAGATCATCAGCAAGAGGAGTCATAACCCCGGACGGCCTACCCGAAAGCGAACAATGGCTCAATTTTCCTTGCTTGGTACCATTTGTAGCCAACAGAGAGATCCTCGGCATAACGGACCTGAACAGATTAGCATCAGGAGAAATTGGTGAGCGGTACTCACAAGGCCCTGATGGCTTTTGAAATTGGTATATGCCGGCACATCCTCGTCTCGGCGAGGCAAGGTGATTGGTAAACGACCGGAGGGATTGACCCTCCCGTAGATTATATCTGCGATGGCATTGCCTGACTCGTTGCCGCCGTACCAAGCTTGTAAGACAGCGGGAACCTTGTCGATCCATGGCATATTCACCGCTGAACCCTGAGAGGGTCAGATACTGTAATCCAATGGTAAACTTGACTTACGCTTTGCAGCGCCACAATGGTCCTCGGATTGACCGCGACCGCCCGCTCGATAAGCTCGTTTGTCCGCGATGGCAGTGACAGGTCAGGCCGATCATACGACTCGCTCTCAAAGTCCGGACTCAGCCCTACAGCGAGCATCACAGCGTCGACACTCTCCGCCAACTCAACCGCTTCCTCCATCGCCTTGTCAAGATCAGTGACCGGGAAGCCGCCGAGGCGGAGTCCGAAGTTGTGGATCGGCTGCGCTTGGTCCTTCACCGCGGCTCCTGCTGCAGGTCCAGCGACGTTACTATACTCGCAGCGTATGCGGTATTTCCTCTCTTTCGAGACGTTCAAGACGCCCTTCTCCTCCTGCGTTCCTTGACCGAAGAAGCCCTCACCTGGGGTTTGCAGTATGTTCCAATTATCTATCACCATTTCATCGTCGATATAGAGTTTCGCTCGACCGCAAACGGACAGACTGAACTCGAAAAGCCCGTTGATTGGTGATGTCCAAGTGCCGGTAAGTGAGCCGTACCATTTCCGACCTTCGAGCTCCTCGGGAACGTCGTCGGAGATGAGGGCGGAGGAGCTGCAGAGTCGTAAGGTGCGAACGGCATGCCCTCGATGAAGTGTATCGGAAGAATCACGGAACAGGCCCATGTTACACCCCGGCTCGCCTGACTCGTTGACAATCGGGTCGAGATATGGTAGGAGCTTGTGCGCTGTTTAAATGCTCAGCCGATTCGCAGGCAAGTCTTCGGACCGTACTGACCAGGAGTGCCCAAAGAATATTGTACCGACACTTCTTTCGGTGCACCTTCCTGCAAACCCTCGAGGACCGTTACAACGTAGCTCGTATTCAGCTGAGCTGAACCTCCGCCAAAAACGCTCTTCGCCACCGCCCTCGGTCCTATCACGGCTATCGATTTGACGCCTTTCCTTATTGGGAGGACACCGCCCTCATTCTTGAGCAAAACAACAGCAGCAGTTGCGACCTTGCGTAGGATAGCGCGGTCTTCTGGGTTGTCATGAGTTGTCTCGATATCGTCGCCGTATATAACGTCTGGCGACATTCTGGCCAGCTTCTGCGCCCAGTCGAGCACATTCTCGACCCGTGAGTCCAGCTGTCTTTGTGTGATCTTGCGAGACGCCAGCATGTGGTCGACGAGGTACTGTGTTCGCCATTTTGCTGGTCCGGGCATCTCGAGGTCGAGACCGGCGATGATGCCCAGATCTACGGAGTAGGTGCCAAACTATGGGAGGTCAGCTTGAGTCTGCTAGGCGAGGGAAATGAATTGCCCAGTCGGACATGATCATCCCTTGGAAGCCCCATTCCTGACGAAGGACGGTCTCCAGTAGCTCCTTGCTGTCCGCCACATGTGTTCCTGTGGCTAGCATCAGTCTAGAGCTTCTTTGGCTGTTTAGACCAAAGATGTAGACAAACCATTGACTCGGTTGTAGCTAAATTACTGGTCAACGAGCTTCTTCTCGTCGGAAGACCACCCACCTAGTCATGATGGCTAAGGGCTTACCCTCCTTCACAGCCAGCATGAAAGGTCTCATATACACCTCTCTCAAAGCTCTCTCGCTGACCTCGGCGCTGACCGCCGACCTCTCGTGTTCCTGATCGTTACACACAAAATGCTTCAATACAGCGGAGACACCCTATAGTACATGATTCAGCTCAGATCGCTGATGACTGACCATGAGCTTACGTTCTCCTGCAAGCCCCTGATGTACGCAGAAGCCATCAATCCGCTCAATCCCGGATCTTCCGAGAAGCTCTCGAATGCTCGTCCGCCGAGAGGGGATCGCTGAATGTTCACTGTGGGTGCGAGAAGGGCAACGGCGCCTCGATCCTTGCTCTCGCGAGCTAGTAGGCATGCGGCGGAGTGGACGAGTTCCGGCGAGAACGTTGCTGCCAGGGCTGTCTCGCACTGGATGGTGTCAGAAGCTGTCCCTCAGTGCAGTGCTTACTCACCGGGATGGCTAGGCCAGCAGCTGGGCAGAGTCAGCCTGTATAAGAATGAGACTTTGCATGCTCACTCATTTCAGCGAAGCTTGCTCCTCGAACGCCATTTGGTCCATCGCTCATCTACATCATGGCTCAGATCTCGTTTGCTCGGGACTTGCATAGGTAGACTGGAAGCCCACCTTGACTCCTGGTATATCCAGGCGACCTATCGGCGCGGTATGCCACCAATCTGCTCCAGCCAGTAATCTTATCTTCTCCAGTTTGGTGAGCTTCTTCACTAGATCCGGGACGCTCGCGTGGAGGAGTGAGCGGGACCCGTTGTGCCATTGGGAGCGTTGAGACTTCAGGGACGGAGAGGGCGAGGTCAAAGGAGTCGGTAGTGATGTTGGTGATGCAGCCATAACGGAGGTGTTTGAGGAAGGCGACAACCTCGCTTGTAGAGATTGGTGCGAGTGTTACTGTCCCGGCCAAGGTTCGCTACGCCAGATGATCCGGATATCACTTTGTTGACAGCCGGGAAATCTTTAGTGAGGCCGGGACTTCGGCGGGAAACCGAGCGGAGTAGAGGCGACGATTTGCAGCGAACGGCGTCGCTCGCCCTGAGGATCTCGTGGTCATTCATGCTGTTGAATATCTCGCAAATCGGGAATGACACGCAGGTATCACGAGAACAACCCTCCAGATTAGATGTTCCAGGGCTTCGAAGCGGGCGGACCATGCGGAAGCCACAGAGAAGACCGTTAATGGGTAGGGGAAGGGGCAGAACTTAGGGTGATTACGTACGGAAGCTAAGCCACTATTGCGTGCTCGTGCGGGCTTTCATTGCGGGCAAATTAGCCTGTTCATTGGTCAAAGAGTATACCTCCGTCCTTCCCTCTGCTCGTCATCAATGTTTTGCCCCAATACAGACAGCCCACTTCGCTTGCCGTCATCGGAAGCCTTCCGCTCGATACGGCCGCAGGCCACTCGATGCCGGCCACGACCGTCGCCGAGATTCTGACAAGCTAGTCATCGAGAGTGTATATTTGCCATCGTCCACGATCTAACCTCTTCTCCATTAGCCCCGCCATTATTCCTCGACCTTTTTCATTCAAGTGTTGGAGCATATACTGCCATCCCAGCTTACACTAGTCTTCACATAGAATGACATCCCTTGCTGGAGTCCACAGCGATGCTGACGCTAAAATCGGTTCCCACCACGATGAATCCACCGGTCCCTCAGTGCATTCCGACAAGGAGAAAAACTTCGAGCCAGGACACGCCACCTCGGCTCTTACCAAGGCTGCACAGGAGGAGCACGCGCTCACACCTCTGCAGGCTATCAAGACGTACTGGAAGGCTTTCTTCTGGTGTATGTGAGTCGTCCTATATGCGTTCTGTCTTTGTCCAAAGCTAATAAGGAGTCAGGTTCATTTGCATCGGCGGGCTCCTCTGGGGATACGATGCTCAGATCGGTGGTGGAACGCTCTCTATCCCTACCTTCCGACGAGACTTTGGCTACATCTACCAGGGTGAATACGTGCTTCCCGCCAAGTGGCAGAGTGCTTTCAACTCCGTGTGAGTCTCAAGTCTTCCGAGGATTGCAAATATTGACTGTGTCACTACAGCTCCAGTATCGGAGGTATCTTTGGAGGCTTGTCCCTAGGTTACATTGCCGACAAATTTGGGTGAGTGATCATCAGTATCCTCAGAGGTATCCCCCTGACCACATCTTAAGTCGCCGAGGTGCCATCGCGTTTGCCTGCGTCATATCGACCGCTGCGGTCTTCATCCAATTCTTCACCAAGCCCCACGTTTACGCGCAGCTCCTCGTCGGCAAGCTCTTCAACGGCTATGCTTTGGGCATGTACGTGTCTGGCGCAGCAAACTACTGCTCCGAGGTGTCACCACTTGCCTTGAGGGGTATCACCACCGGAAGCGTCAATCTGTGGATCGTTTGTAAGTAGCGCTGCCAAGAAATGGACTATAGCTGATAAAGAGCAGTGGGTCAATTCCTGTCCAACGTGGTCATCGAGATCACCGGGAACCGGCTTGACGCCTATGCCTATCGTATCCCTTAGTGAGCTGAATTATTTGGAGTCCGCTTCTACCTGACAACGCATAGTGCGATTCAATGGATCTTCCCCGTCATCCTCATGTGTGGCCTTCCTTTCGCCCCTGAGTCGCCATGGTGGCTCGTCCGCCGAGGTCGTATCGAGGACGCCAGATCTGTTATCGTCCGTCTCAGTGGCTCGACCATCGACGCCGATCTCCACGTCCAGCAGATCAAGGAGACGATCGAGCTAGAGGAGCGTCACGCAGCAAACACTTCCTATCTTGACACTGTACGAGGCGCCAATCGCCGTCGGACCAACATCGCTCTCATGGTTTTTGTCCTCCAGCAAGTCGCTGGTGTCGTATTCGTCCTCGGCTTCAGCTCTTACTTCTTCCAACTCGCTGGTTTCGATACGTCCAACTCGTTCAGACTCGGAGTCGGCGTGACGGGTATCGGTATCATCGGTAACCTCGTCGCTCTCTTTACCGTCAATGCTTTCGGCCGACGAGCACTCTTCTTCTGGGGTATGATCGGTTGTGCAGTCGTCAACTTTCTGGTCGGTTTTTCTTCACTTGCGGGAAACCAAGCCGGCAACTGGTCCTCGGCTGCTTTTGTAAGTCGTTGATCACAGGAGAATTCACCGCTGACTGCTGCAGACCATCATTTACAACTTTGTCTACCAAGTCGGTATCGGACCTCTGGGCTATGTCATCTTTGCAGAGGTCGGGTCGGCCAAGCTCAGGTCGAAGACCGTGGGTATCGGGATCTGCGTCAACTCCATGTGCGGCATGATCGCAAATATCGTCATCCCGTAAGTCCTGCCTGCAATAGCTATTCTGGTCTTTTGTTGATTTTTGCATCTCAGGTACCTTGTCAATCCCGACGAAGCGAATCTCCAGGGCAAAGTAGGCTTCATCTTCGGAGGTCTCGGTCTCATCGGCTCCGCCTGGACTTGGTTCTACATACCCGAAACTAAGAACAGGACGATCGACGAGTGGGTCATTCTGCAGAGCCGGTACCTGACGCCGCTGATCTCCTGTTTCCCAGACTGGACTTGCTATTCGAGGCCCGTGTACCGCCCAGACAGTTTCAAAAAACAGATGTGGGAACCCTCTCGGGTTAGGGGGTTAGGGGGTTGAGTTCGTTGCATTCTGGTCATTAGGGTAGTTCTGGGGGTCTACGGAAGCTATGATATCCGAGGGAGGAAGAGGAGGGCGACATGGAAAGATGGGAGTGGCTCTCAAGAGTCGCCACTCAGCTCCTCCAGGGCGTTGCCCATGTCTCCTGGCCTTCCTGCCTCAAAACTCCTTGTCCTGGCCTTGAGCAAGGCGATACTCACCATCGTCTTCATCCTCTGGAAAGTGTTCGCTTCCAGCTTCTCTCCCCATGTCTCCAGCTGTTTCCTTGTCGCTTCAGACATCATCCCACCTGCCGGGAAGGCCAAGGGGATGAAGCGTCCATTGGTGAGAGGCCTGGCGTGGATAGCTCTCCTCTTTATCTGCTCGAGGTATTTTGTGGCTTGCTGGACGATATGGAGAGGTAGAGAAGTGCCAGCGGCTGGATTGGTTGTCGTTTTGGTTTGTTCGAGGTCATGAAATGGTTTAGGATGGAGTGGATGTTGACTGATGCAAGTGAGGTCAAAACCTTTTGAGGTCGATCAGTATTCTAGCACACAATCAATTCACAGCATTCTCCACCCGACTTAGCTGACTGAGTATTGGAAAGGTCATTAGGGTATTGCTAAAGTTGCTGCAAGTAGAACGTCTGTATGTACAGACAGCTGTGGAGGGGGTTTGGAGATCGCTGACCAAGTAAGCAAGCTGCAAAGTCGTCGACTTCTCGTTCGAACAAGTAACGATCAACTATCCATCGAGATGAATGATCTTTTCAATGCTCGTAACTACAGCTTAAGACCTCCCATCAACCGAGAACCGTTACTTCCTTTTCCGAGCCCAACGCTTACGATCTTTGGCCCCGACGAGGAGCGGAGCGCCTGGCTCGATAGCCTTCAGCACAACGATCCAAGCGGGGTCCTAAAACCTGACTCCGGTAGGTCTGCTTATGGGCGGGCGCCACTTTGATTTCGTTGACGAGATGTTGGCAGGACCATAGCCCGCAAGTGAGTGGGTGGAAGCGCCAGTCTCTCTGATGTCATGCAGGGCTTTCCTCCGCAGCCCCGCTTAACGAGCATCACCTGACCCAGCTTCTCCTCAATCACCTTCCCGCCTCCCGTAGCGAACCCGATCGGTATCCACCCCCACTTGTCCACAGTATACCGCCTTCTCGGATCCCTAGCGGCAACATGTCTGATGTACCGTGGGTGCAAGGAGAAATGAACGTCGACTCGGGCGACCGAGCAGGGTCTTCATCCGCTGGAAGGTTGTCGCTTCCAGCTTCTCTCCCCATGTCTCTAGCTCTTCCCCTGTCGTTTTCGACATCATCCCTCCTGCCGAGAAGACCAAGGGGATGAAGCG
>JAABUK010007303.1_pt1 | contig 16008 bp, 10 predicted proteins | sample 5559141 | NCBI WGS metagenome assembly JAABUK01 (sample SAMN10711869, study PRJNA513367) | rock metagenome | isolation source: Antarctica rocks | place: Antarctica: Victoria Land, Pudding Butte nord | collected 2016-01-03
AAGTTTTATGGATATTGCACCAGCACCGGACGGCATACGATTTATGGGATCATGCTGTGCTGGGGGATTTGATTTATTCAGCGAATGGAGCGGAAGTGCGTGATGCCATCAGGCAGGCCGACAAACAAATGATTCCCGAAGCGCGCAGTGTCTACGCCAATTCGATAAATGTAGCGCGGCGGCTCAAAGAGTTTTGCGGGATAGAGGCCGTGCCGCTTTATCATCCGCCGCCGCGCGCCGCACGCTTTTATTCGGCCTCAGCTTCCGACTATCTATTTTTTCCGAGCCGTCTGGCGCAGCCCAAACGTCAAGCGCTTGTGCTGTCGGCGCTCGCTAAAACAAAACAGAAGGTTCGCGTGCATTTCGCAGGCACAGCCGATAAACCACCGTATGCTGCGGAGCTTGAAAGCCAAGCCGAAAAACTGGGCGTGGCGTCGCGCGTTGAGTGGCTCGGATTGATTTCGGAAGATGAAAAACTGCGTCAATATGCCCACGCGCGCGGCGTCGTGTTTCCGCCGCTTGATGAAGATTATGGCTATGTGACGCTCGAAGCGATGCTCTCTGAAAAGCCCGTCATTACATGCACGGATTCCGGCGGGCCGCTTGAATTCGTGCGCGATAAAGAAACAGGCTTGATCGCCGAACAGACGCCGGAAAGTCTGGCAGCGGCAATGGATGAATTATGGAAAGATCAAGCGCGTGCGAAGGCTTGGGGCGAAAACGGCGCGGCGTTTTACCGTCAATTAGATATTAGCTGGGCGAAGACCGTCGAAAAACTACTCGCATGAAACTACACCGGTTCTCGCCGCCTTCGCCCGCCAATACTTGTAGAGACTATGCTGTGATCGGCTGGAAGGCACGGGCATGAGGATTCTGATCGCCACCACGCATGTGCCATTTATTCGCGGCGGCGCGGAGCTTTTAGCCGAAGGATTGCGCGATGCTTTGCGCACGGCAGGACACGAAGCGGAGATCGTCAACATTCCTTTCAAGTGGTATCCACCGGAAAAGATATTGGATCACATGCTGGCCTGTCGCCTGTTGGATTTAACGGAAGTAGCGGGCACGGCAGTTGACTTGCTGATCGGTCTAAAGTTTCCCGCTTACTTGATTCCGCATCCGAATAAAGTTTTATGGATATTGCACCAGCACCGGACGGCATACGATTTATGGGATCATGCTGTGCTGGGGGATTTGATTTATTCAGCGAATGGAGCGGAAGTGCGTGATGCCATCAGGCAGGCCGACGGGAAAATTATCCCGGAAGCGAAACGGATTTTTGCGCTTTCCGGCAACGTCGCCGAGCGCCTGCGTAACTTTTGCGGCCTCGACTCCGAGCCGCTTTATTTGCCGCCGCCCGATGCTGAAAAATTCTACCACGCGCCCGTCGAAGATTACTTCTTTTTCCCAAGCCGGTTGTCGAAGTCCAAACGCCAATCGCTCGTCATAGAAGCTTTGCGCTTCACACGCGAACCCGTCGCGGTGCGCTTCGCAGGAGCCGCAGATACTCCGTCTCACGGCATAGAACTCAAAGCACTCGCCGCGCAATCAGGTGTCGGCGAACGCGTCGCGTGGCTCGGCTCGATCAGTGAAGAAGAAAAGCGCGCGCAGTATGCTCATTCGCTCGGCGCAGTCTTTCCGCCCGTCGATGAAGATTACGGCTTCGTCACGCTCGAAGCGATGCTCTCTGAAAAGCCCGTCATTACATGCACGGATTCCGGCGGGCCGCTTGAATTTGTACGGGCGGGAGAAACGGGACTCGTTTGTGAACCGACGCCGGAAGGTTTAGCGGCGGCGATGGACGAGCTATGGAAGCACCGTGAGCGCGCAAAGCTTTTGGGTGAACAGGGACGCGCGCGCTATCGAGCGATGAACATCGCTTGGCCGCAGATTGTCGGGAAACTGCTCGCATGAAACTGCATTGGTTCTCGCCGCTTTCGCCCGCCGACACGGAAATCGCGCATTACACTGCGCGCATTTTGCCCGCGCTCGCGAGCCGCGCCGAAGTCACGCTCTGGACGACTCAAAAGGATTGGGACAGAAAACTGCAAAAGCACGCCGAAGTGCGCCATTACGAAATGCATCATCCGCCGCTCGCGGAACTCAATCGCGAGGGCGTGAGCGTTTATCATATCGGCAATAATCCTTTGCATCACGGCGCGATCTGGCAATTGAGCAGGCAGCATGGCGGCATGATAGTTTTACATGACACGCGGCTGCATCATTTTTTCGACGGGCTGTATCGAGAGCAATGGCAAGACCTCGCCGGATACCTCGCTTCGATGCAGTTTTACTATGGCGAAGCGGGACTGGTTGACGCCGCTGAATCCTTCAGCACAGAAGCGCGTAATATTAATTCGATGGCCGAGCGTTATCCTTTAACCCGGCTTGCACTCGCTCATGCGCTCGGCGTCGTCGTTCACACGCGTGAGGCTTTCGATGAATTAAACAAACTACATCGCTGGCCGCTTGCCTACGCGCCCTTGCCGTTTGCTCCGTATGCGCACGCAATCTCGTCCGCTTCACCGGATAATTCGTTGTTTTCCAAACCACGCCGCGCGATAAATGATAACGCCGCGTATCGTTTGATTGTATGCGGCTACATCGGACGCAATCGCCGTTTGGATGCGGTGCTCCGTGCGCTCGCGCAGCTACCGGAAGGCAAGCGTTTTCACCTAGATATTTACGGCAAACTAACGGATGGCGAAGAAGTGCGCGCGCTCGTCAATTCATTAAAGTTGGAAGGCCAAGTAACATTACGCGGCTTCGTCGCGGAGAAAGAGTTGGATGCGGCGCTCGCTCATGCGCATCTGGGTATCAATCTGCGTAATCCGACGATGGGCGAAGCCTCCGCCAGCCAGCTTCGTTTGTGGTCGCATCGCTTGCCGAGCCTTGTGACGCAAACAGGATGGTACGCGACGCTGCCGAAAGACACAGTCGCCTTCGTGCGCCCCGAGCATGAAATCGCAGACATACAAATGCACTTGCGCGCGTTCTTACTCGATCCGCAGAAATTCGCGCGGATGGGCGAGCGTGGACTGGTGCTGCTCGAAAAAGATCACACGCCGGAACGTTATGCGGAAATTATTATCGAGACGGCGCACCGCGCGTCGAACTTTCGCGCGCAATCGCTGGCAAACAGATTAGCGGAACGTGCGGGAGCCGTGATGAGCGATTGGAGCGGTGCCTTGAAGACAGATACCGCGCACAGAAAAGTTGCGACAGAGATTCACTCGCTTCTGGTCGCCGCGTCCGGCAAAAAGTGAACCCGTTATCAATTAACAATTATCAATTATCAATGGAAAATTTCTGATGCTGATCGGCATTGACGGCCTTCCGCTTTGCGAGCCGAAAACGGGCGTCGGCCATTACACATTTGAATTGGCGCGCGCGCTCGCAGAGCTGACGCCGACGGATCATTTTGAGCTTGTCTCGCACACCGCGTTTGCCGCTCAAGTGAAGGAAGAAACGGCGCAGCATCCGCCGCCCGCGAACCTTTCCTTCGTGCAAAAGAAAACACGCGCGCTGGATCGTTTCTGGTGGACGGCGGGTTTGCCGCGCTACATCAAAGAATCGCGGCTCGCGTTGTTTCACGGCACAAACTACGATGTGCCTTTGTGGAGCCGTTGCCCGACTGTGCTTTCGATTCACGATCTTTCATTGCAGCTTTACGCAGACACGCACGAGCGGCAACGCGTGCGGCGCGCGAGACGGCGTTTGCCTTTGATGACACGCGCGGCAACGATGATCGTGACGCATCTCGAAGCGGTGCGAAAGGAAATCATCGAACATTTGGGTGTGCCGCCCGCGCGCATCGTCGCTATTCCCGCCGCGCCGCGCAGTGTTTTTCATCCTGTACACGTTGAAGACACAGTGGAGACAAGAAGGCGTCTCGGCGTCGAAGATGAATTTATTTTGTTTGTCGGCACGCTCGAACCGCGCAAAAACTTGCAGACGCTGATCCGCGCGTTCAGCGAAATTCTACGCGCAACAACCGAGCGCCCGCAGCTTGTGATCGTCGGCAAAAAGGGTTGGCTGTCGAACGATTTATTCGCGGGCATAGAAGCTTACGGCATCAAGGATAAATCGTGCCTGACGGGTTATCTGACAGACGAAGAACTGCGCGCGCTTTATTCATCGTGCCGTGTTTTCGTTTACCCGTCGCTCTACGAAGGCTTCGGTTTGCCCCCCCTCGAAGCGATGGCCTGCGGCGCGCCCGTCGTCGCCAGCCGCATCGCAAGCATCGCGGAAACAACGGGCGACGCCGCGCGCCTCGTCGAGCCGACAAACGGCAACGCACTTGCGCAAAGCATTCTCTCTGTGCTCGAAAACAAAGAGGAGCGCGAGCGTCTTTCCGTCGCCGGATTAAAACGCGCGGCGGAATTTTCATGGAAGCTTACGGCAGAGAGAACGCGTGAAGTTTACACGGAAGCGTGGATGCGTCACGAGCGCTTGAGATGATTCGATGATTCAATGTGCCGGAAAATAAACAGCAAAGAGGCCGACTCCCGTATCGAAAGTCGGCCTCTGGCGTGCTGCTTGGGATGCGTTGGATTTAGAAACGGTCGCGGTATTCCTGCGCGGTGATAAATGCTTTGACCATCGAGCGGTAGTTGTTCGGGACGCGATTATTCAAGATGTCGATCCAAAAGCTGTAGCCGCCCGGCTCCGGGTCGCGACGCAGATAACCGAAGTATTGCATTTCGACAAACGCGTTATTGTACTCGGCGTCGGAAAACGCTTTTGTTTCGACGGCCTGCCGCATTGCCGCCGCGCGTCCGCCCGTTTGGTATGCGCTGAGCAAAGAAGCGCGCTGGCTCGTCAAATCAACCGTGCCTTTTGTCGTCGTCTTGATGGTCGAAATCAATTTATCGACGAAAGCCTCTGCCGTCGTTATGCTCGCCGGAAAGTTTTGCAGAAACTCAGCTCGCTGCACCCATGCGTTGGCGAAAGCGGTTTTGCTCGCTTCTAAATTTGTGCCGCCGACAACCTGCCTGCGGTCGGGAGTAAACTCTGCGTAGGTCGGCATACGCCCCAGCGTGCCTTTGTAGAAGCGGTAAATGAAGTAGCCGGATTCCTGAAATTCCTGCGAGATGAAGAACGCCGCCGAGACGTTAACGCGCGCATCATCAATGCACTTGGCGTCGCCATTGCAATTGGTAATGATTCCCGTCCAATAGTTAAGGCCGCCCGCATCGGGAAAGCGGCTCAGGAAATCAACATAGTGCTGCTGTACGTAAAAGTCCGCATCGTCAATCGTGATGCGCTGGTTGGTGCCGGGACGCAAGCGCAAGGGTTTGACTTTGACGTTTCCGTAAAAAAGGTCAGACGGTAGATTGGGATCGTCAGTGACAACTCTGAGCGTCGGCGCGCTTTGTTGTGTTTGCGCCATCACGCTTGTGGCCGTCAGCGCCAGCGCGAGCAGCGCAAGTGTAAACTTTCGCATTGCAAAACTCCTACAAACTGTTTTTGACAAATCGGTTTTTATCATTTGAAAAATTCTAAGAGAAGGGAGGCTTGCTCTCAATCACGATTCATTTGCGGGGCCGGGCTTGCGCACTTAGAAGCCCTCTCGACTTCAATAGTTTAGTGCCTGACGACGCGTTTTGTCAATACATTGTTGTACGCACCCAAAGTAACTGAATTAAGTTGAACCTTCCGTCTTTCACCTCACCCGGGCGCGAACGGCGATGCCGCCAAGTATGAACAAAGTCAGCAAGCTGATTATTGCGCCCGTGCGCGCCGCCGGAGCCGTGTAGCGCATTTCAATTCGATGTGAACCGGCGGGTAGCATGACACCGCGTAACAAAAAATCTGCTGTGTAAATGGGCGCGCTTTTTCCGTCAATCGTCGCCGTCCAGCCCGGATAATTAATCTCGCTCGCGATAAGGACAGACCGCCTTTCCGCCGATGTTTCGATCACAATACGATTAGGCTCATAAAGCAAAGTGTGTGCTGTTGCTTCAACGTCATGTACTGTCGCCTCGCCATCGTTTGTGGACGCTTTGCCAGCGGGCATCTCGACTTTCGTGCCCTGCGGAATTTCAAGCAGAGCCGTGCGACGCGGGTCAAAATCACGCGCGCTTTCGCCGCGAATTCGCCGCAACGCTTCTTCTGCGTCCACGACTTCGGCTTCCTTTGCGATCCAGACGCGCGGCAGCGCACGCGTGTTGCGAAAGATGCGCACGCGCTCCTGATTGTAAACAAGCTGCCATCGCTCCGTGTCGAAACCTCGATCTGCGCCCGCGAGATTCTCAAGCGGCGTCGAACGTCTTTGAAGAGAATCGTAGAGCGTCGCCTTCCATAAAATAAGCTCGGCGTTTCCGGTCAGATTCGTCGCTTCGATGCGGTCAACAGTCACTCGTTCGCCGAGCGGAAAACTCGTCCAGTAGCGATACGATAAGAAGCTGCCTGCGGCATCGCCCGGCTGACTGTCGAAAACGGGCGCGAGTGAATGACGTATGCTTGCGCGCACATCAGGGCGTTCGTGCGCCCATTCCGCCGTGTCTGTTCCGGCGCGCAATTCGCGTTCGATTGTTTTCCCGTTTGCTGCAATGATGCGCAGCCTCGCGACGGGCGTATTGTCGGCCACGTCTGTTGACAAGGCGAGCGTGCTGACGATGCCGAGCACATCGCCCTCCGCTCCGTCGCCGGATAGCTTTATCGTCGCGCCGGGTTTGACGGCAACTTTATCGTCGGCGCGAGAAAATTTAATGTCGCCCTTGATGATTGTGTCGGCGGGCGCAAGCGGGTTTTTGAAAGCCACAAGAAAGCTGTTGTTAAGCAGATCGAGCACGTGGGAACGCTCGCCGAGCAGTGAATTGTCGGGCGGACTTCCATCGAGCGGAGTCGTTGCGTCCATACCTGTGTTGCCGAGCGCGCGGCTGTAGCGCTTCAGTATCAGCGGCTCGTAGCCCGCAACATTTTGCAGACCGTATAGCGCCGTCAGGTTCGCCGGATCGAGCGCCGGAGCTTCTTCATACTCTTCAACGAAAAGCTCTGTGCGCGTGTAGATGCGATTTTGATCGGGCGGGAATTGTTTGAGAAAGCTGGTTGCAGGCGAAGGCACGGTGAAACGATGCAGTGGCTTGGCGATTGTCCACCACCAGCCCGTCACGATAATAAACGGCTCAAGAGAGCAGGCGAGCACGACGACGCATGTCAGCAACACTATGCGCGCGCGTGTGCTTGCCGCAAGCTTCCATGCCTGCCATGCCATTGTAAACAGCGACAAAATGAAAAGCGCTTTCCAACATAGATATGAAGTTTCGTCTTGGGCCGGCGCGAGTAAACTGCCCGCCGTCGCAAACCAGCGCGCGCCGACGATGAGCGCGAACGCAAGCGAGATGAGGCAGAATGTAAGCGTGCGGCGTTGATGTTGATTGATTGCCGCCCGACGTAAAAAAAACTGATCGAGCGCATCCCATCCGTAGGCAGAGAGAATGCTGATACTGAACGTCCACTCGAATGTATGGCGCGGCGACAACCGGAAGCGATTCAAGAGCGGCACATGATAAAGCAGCGGATAAAGCGGCGTGTTCGAGCCGAGCATCAGCGTCCAGCCGAGCATCGCTATGACGAGCCAGAAGAAAATGCGCGCGTCGCGTTGTTTGTTTCGCGCGGCGAAAACGGCGGCGCATATCGCAAGGGCGATGGCGAAAGGTGTGATGTAAGCCGAAGCGTCGAAGTAATAAACCGTCAGGCCGACGGGCGCGAAAAGCGAGCGCAAGGCTCTCGACAGTGTGAACGAGTGGTCTGTGAAAGTTTGGTAACTAAGCGTGCTGCGGACGCTCGATTGCGCGGCGGGAATCGTCTCGAAAATCTGAAAGGCTGCCACTCCCGCCGACAAGATAATTGCGCAGACGGCGACGGCAAACGGTTTCCAACGCTTCCGCGCAAACCAACTGTCTTGCGTCGCCGCGTTTTCTACCGCGTCGAATTTATTTTCTCTATCATCTAATTTCATTGCCGCGAGGCTGATAAAGCACGCGTACATGGCGGCTAGAATGCCGACATATAAGAAGCTCTGCCCGTGGCCTGTCAGTACGGACATCGAGTAAGCGAGAGTCGCGCCGAGCAAACAACGCGCGAATGGTTTCGTTCGGGCGCGTTCGATAACGATGAGCATCAGCGGCAGCCACATCATCGCGTTGGTCAGCGTTCCGTTGTGCGGAAAACCCGTGATGCCCAAGCCTCCGTAACCGTAGGCGAGTCCGGCGAGCAAGGAGGCCAAGCGGCTGCGCCCGATCTCGCGCGCGAAGGCGTAAACGAAAATCGGCGTCAGCAAATACGGCGCGAGCACGTAGACTTGTTCCGCGACGTAGCCGGGCAAAAAAATGTAGCCCCACGTCAGCGGGTAAGCGAGCGCGAGTTGCGCCATCGACAGCAACGGATAGCCGGACATAATAAGCGGCGTCCAGAGCGGAAGCCTGCCGTGCCGCAGTTCGTTCCACGCCACCGTCCGCAGCGGATAGGAATAAGCAAAGGCATCGTAGAGCGCGAAGGATTTGCCGCGCAGGACGGGTGTGCCAAACATCGCGGCGAAGATGAAGGGAATCACACAGAGCGTCGCGGCATCGCGCCACCTCGCTTGCCACAAATTGCGCCATCGCGTTTTGTTTATTTGCACGCTCCAATTATACTTCGTTTTTTCGATGATCCCGCACCAGCCAATAAGGGGAGCCGCACGCTAAAGAAGATATGCGAATAATTGACTGCATACGAATGCCGTTTGTGAATGTATATGACCGAGTTTCGCTTGCCTCAATCAATCGAACGAAAAACTGATCGCATCATCGGCGGGCTATTATTAATTGCCGTTGCGTCTGTCTTTTGGTTCTCACCGAATCATCAGATAGCGGACTCTAGATACTCCATGCTGGTCAGCGAGAGTTTGTTGCAGCATCGCAGCTTCATGCTCGATTTTTATCAGGTGCCGCATCTCACGCCGACTCCGCAACGCGGTTGGATCGCCAACGGCAATGTTTACCAGATGGAATGGATTGACAATCATCTCTATTACTTTTTTCCGCCCGGCACCTCTGTGCTCTCAGCGCCGTATGTCGCGCTCCTGAACGCATGTGGTATCTCTGCGGTCAACGCGGACGGCGCGCCTGACATACAGGGTGAAATAACAATTCAAGCCAGTCTCTCGGCCTTGCTGATGGCGCTCTTGGCAAGCGTTTTCTTTTTCACAGGGCGACTCGTGTTGCCGCGCGGTTGGAGCGTGCTGGTTGCTTTGGCGGGCGCGTTCGGCACGCAGATATGGAGCACTGCTTCGAGAGGACTGTGGACGGATACGTGGGCGCTATTGCTGCTCGGATTCGTTGTGTGGATGCTGCTTGCGCAGGAAGCGGGAAGGCGGCGACTCAATCCGGCGCTGCTGGCAAGCCTGCTCGCATGGACTTATTTTGTGCGTCCGACGAATGCCATTCCCATCGCGGCGATCACGATTTACCTGTTCGTTTACCACCGCCGATCGATCGTGCCGTATGTCGTCACTGGCGCGGCGTGGGGCGCAGGCTTCATCGCTTATTCGTGGTATCACTTCGGGCATCTGTTGCCCGGCTATTACATGGCGAACCGCTTAAGCGGAAAGGTGTTTTGGATGGCGCTTTCGGGCAATCTGATTAGTCCGTCGCGCGGTTTGTTGGTGTATGTTCCGGTGCTTTTCTTTGTTGCTTATCTGCTTGCGCGTTACCGGCGAGAGATTATGTCGCGCAGGCTCGTAGTGCTTTCCGCCGCCATTATCGCGGGGCATCTGGCGGCCATTTCGAGCTTTCTACCATGGCACGGCGGTTGGTGTTACGGGCCGCGTTATTCGACAGGCTTGGTTCCGTGGTTCGTGTTGCTCGCCATTCTCGCCATCGACGCCATGCGACGTTGGCGCGCGGCGAATGCGGCGAACGTATCTTTGTTGAATTGGCAAGCACCGCTTGTAGCAGGCGCGCTGCTTGTGTTGCTATGTGTTTTTATTCATGCGCGCGGCGCGGCTTCGATAGAGACGGCGCGTTGGAATGCAAGTCCGGTAAATGTAGATGTCCAACCGGATCGCGTGTGGGAATGGCGCTACCCGCAATTTATGGCCGGATTGATTTTGCCTCCATTACCGGCGGAATTTCCTTTCGCGCCAGCCCACATAGACTTTGGATCGCCGGAGTTTGAGAAATTCAAATGGTATGGTTGGAGCACGAGCGAAGAACAATTTCGCTGGACGGAAACAAACGAGGCGGGAATGACGTTCACGCTCGACAAAACCGATTACAGTTCGCTACAAATAAAGTTGGGCACGTTTCTCGTTCCGGGCAAACTCGACGCGCAGCGGGTAAACATCGTGCTTAACGAAAAAGAGTTTGCATCGCTCACCTTAAGCAAAGGAGAGTCGCGCATCTACTCTGTGAAGTTGCCGGAAAATGCGCTTCGCAATCGAAACATACTGACGTTGAAGATGCCTGATGCCGCTTCGCCGGAAGCTTTGGGCATCGGCTCCGATGAGCGCTCGCTCGGCGTTAGAGCGGAGTGGATGGAGTTTCAGCCGTAAAGTTTTATGCGGGAGAGCCGTGCATTGAAATCCGTTGATGAAAGGCTTGCCTCGCGCATCGCTGCCGCGTTGATTTTTGTGGCGGCCTTTTTTGTGTTCTGGCTATCGCCGGTTTACGAGGGCGGCGACTCGAAATATTCCATGCTGGTCAGCGAGAGTTTGCTGCAGCACGGAACTGTCAGATTGGATGCTTACCGGATACCACGCCTGCTGCCGAAGTACGGCGAAGATCATATTCAGAACGGCGACATGTATCAACTGGATATTGTCGGCGATCATCTTTATCACTTTTTTCCGCCCGGCAGCCCCGTGCTTTCCGCGCCCTATGTTGCATTGATGAACGCGTCCGGTGTTTCGGCAGCGAATCCCGATCAAACATTCAACGAGAAAGGCGAGGAGACGATTCAACGCAGCCTTGCAGCGCTGTTGATGGCGCTGCTCGCTGTGATTTTTTTCAAGACGAGCCGAATGCTGTTGCCCGTCGGATGGAGTGCGGTCGTGGCTCTCGGCGGCGCGTTCGGCACGCAGATTTGGAGCACTGCTTCGCGCGCCGTGTGGTCGCAGACGTGGGAAGCATTGTTGCTCGGGATCGTGCTTTGGATGCTGCTCGCGCAGGAGCTTGATCGCCGCAGGTTGAATCCCGTGCTGCTCGCCAGTCTGCTCGCGTGGCTGTACTTCGTGCGCCCGCCGAGTTCCGTCTTTATTCTGGCGATCTCGTGTTACGTGTTCATCTTTTATCGCCGAGCGATTATTCCTTACGCTTTGACGGGCGCGCTGTGGTTCGCCGGATTCGTTGCTTATTCACGGCATAACTACGGACAAATGCTGCCGCATTATTATATCGCGAGCCGACTGAGATTCGAGGTGTTCTGGACGGCGCTGGCGGGTAACTTAATCAGCCCTTCGCGCGGCTTTTTCGTGTTTGTTCCAACGCTGTTCTTTGTTTTTTATCTGTTGGCACGCTATCGCTGCGAGCAAGCGTTTCGCAGCCTTGTGAGGCTCGCCCTTATCGCGATGCTCTGTCACTTAATCGTCACCGCGTGCTTTGCGCATTGGTGGGGCGGATCGAGCTACGGCGCGCGTATGACGATGGACTCCGTGCCATGGATTGTGCTGCTCGCCATTCTGGGGATCGATGCGATGTTGCGATGGCGCGCGGCGAATGAAGCGCGTCTCTCCTTTTTGAACCGGCGAGCGCCGCTTGTGGCAGGCGCGTTGTTGTTGTCGTTTAGCGTATTTGTCAACGCGCGCGGCGCGCTCGCTTACGAAACGGCGCGATGGAATTCAATGCCGCGCAGCTACGATCAATGGCAGCGTTTGCTGTGGGACTGGCGGCATCCGCAATTTCTCGCCGGATGGTTCAAGCGCCCGCTATTACAGGACTATCAAAACGTTCCGCCGCGCATTGATTTCACGAGCGCGACGGCGGACGCTTATTTGTGGTATGGCTGGAGCGGCGCGGAAGATGAATTTCGTTGGAACGATACCCGCGAGGCCGCGCTTGTCTTTGCGCTGAACGACGTTACGGACGTTGTTTTGCAAATCAGGATGGCACCGTTTTTAGCGCCGGGCAAGGTTGAACGGCAAAGAGTAAACGTCATGCTAAACGATCAGCGCGTTGCCGCTTTGGAGTTGCGCGAGCCGGTTGAGAACACTTATTCGATACGGCTCCCCGGCGGCGTGCTGCGTCGTCAAAACCAGCTCGTGTTCGAGTTGCCGGACGCCTCCGCCCCGAGAGATTTAGGCGTCGGCGATGACCCGCGATTCCTCGCGATTAGAGTCGCGTGGATAAATTTCCAAACGCCGGACAGCGCGCAGTGAAGGTTGCGCCATGCGCTTTGGCGTCGGTCTGCCGAAACCTTTTAGATAATCAATTCAACTTTAATTAAGAATCGTATGCTGCGTCGCGTGCAAATGGAATTGTCTGGTTGGGGACGCTATCCGCGCGTGCTTTCAACCGTGGTGCGCCCCGCGAGTCTCGCGGACGTTGCGCCGCCAGCGGAAGGCTATATGATCGCGCGCGGGCAGGGACGCGCCTACGGCAACGCGGCAATGTCGAAAGATGGGCTGGTGCTGTTGACCGAACAGCTCAAACGCGTTATCCACTTCGATGAAAGAAGTGGAATCCTGACGGCGGAAGCGGGCGTGACGCTCGCGGAAATTTTAGGAGAGTTTGTGCCGCGCGGCTGGTTTCCAATGGTCACGCCCGGAACAAAGTTTGTTTCTCTGGGCGGATGCGCGGCGGCGGACGTTCACGGAAAAAATCATCACCGCGCGGGAACCTTCGGCGCGCACGTCGCGGAGTTGGAGTTGGTGCTGGCAGACGGCGGCCGTCAACGTTGTTCGCCGGAGAAAAACGCGGAGCTTTTCTGGGCGACAATCGGCGGGATGGGATTGACCGGCATCATCACCGAAGTCGCTTTTCAATTGCGGCGCATCGAGAGCGCATACATGATTGTGCAGCATCACCGCGCGGCTGATCTGGACGCTTCATTAAAGTTGCTGGAAGCCGAAGATTGCGATGACGAATACACGGTGGCATGGATTGATTGCCTCGCGCGCGGCAGAAAACTCGGACGCAGCGTGTTGATGCGCGGGCATCATGCGACGCGCGCGGAAATGCCCGCAGGCATCAGGGAGCGGCCTTTGGAGACGAAGCGGCGCGGCGAATATAACCTTGCTTTCGATTTTCCCGCATGGGCGTTGAATGCTTTGACGGTGAAGCTTTTTAATGATTTTTATTATAAATGGCAGAGCGCAAAAGTGTCTGCTTTCGTCACGGATTACGGTTCGTTTTTTTACCCGCTTGACCGGCTCGGCAATTGGAATCGTTTGTACGGCAGGCGCGGGTTTATGCAATATCAATGCGTGCTGCCGATGAAGACAGCGCGAGGCGGGCTACAGCTTTTGTTGGAGGCTCTGGCGCAGAATGGTCGCGCAAGTTTTCTCGCGGTGCTGAAGCGATTCGGCGCGGAAGGCAAGGGGCTACTTTCGTTTCCGATGGCGGGCTATACGCTGGCGCTCGACATGCCGCTCGGCGATCCCAAGTTGTACGGATTTCTGGAGCAGCTAGACGAAATTGTGCTGGCGCATGGCGGCAGAATTTATCTGGCGAAGAATCCGCGCGTCGGCGCTCAAACATTTCGCCGTATGTATCCGCGCTATGCAGAATGGCTGGAGACAAAATCGCGGCTCGATGTGAATGATTGCTGGCGCTCCGATTTATCGCGTGAGTTAGAGATTAGCGCGGCGCGTGTGAGTAAAGCATGAGCATAGCAACGTCAGCGTGGCATTTAATGCGCCCGCGCCAGTGGATCAAAAGCAGCTTTGTCTTCGCCGGATTATTGTTCGTCAACGGATGGCGGCAGCCGCAATTGACGAAATCCGTGGTGCTCGCGGCGGCAGCGTTTTCTTTGATTGCGAGCGGCGTTTATATCTTCAACGACATCGCAGACCGCAAGCAGGATGCGCTTCACCCGCACAAAAAAATGCGCCCGCTTGCCGCGCAATCCATCTCGATTAAAATAGCCGTTGTGCTGCTGTGCTGTTTGTGGCTCGGCGGCCTCGCGCTCGGTCTTTTCGTTTCCGCGAAAGTGTTGTTGATGCTGCTGATTTACGTGGCGATCAATGTCGCTTATTCGCTCGGTTTGAAACACGTCGTGCTGCTCGATGTATTTATTATTGCGGGCGGATTCATGCTGCGAATTCTTGCGGGCACGACGGGCGTCGGGATCGCGCCGTCGCAGTGGCTGCTGTTGTGCGGGTTAATGATCGCGCTCTTTTTGGGATTCGCCAAACGGCGCGCCGAACTCTACAATTTGCGCGATGACGAAACGGCGCACCGGAAGGTTTTGAATAATTACCAGCCCGTGCTGCTCGATAAAATGATCGTCGTCACGGCGACGTGCGTGATTCTTTCTTACAGTTTATACACGATGAGTCCGGCGACGATTGCGACGCACAAAACGGATCAATTAATCTACACCGTGCCGTTTGTGATGTACGGAATTTTTCGTTACATCTATGCGCTGCACAGCCACAACACGGGCAGCGATCCGGCGCAGGAAGTCTTCCGCGATCCGCACATTCTCGCATCTGTCGTCGGCTGGCTGATCTTAACTTTATGGCTTATCTCCTGAAACAGCATTGATAGAAAAACGCGAAGCGCATGAGAAGGGAAAATATGGCGGGCGGTGAAGATTTCATAGACGTGCGTAGGCTGCTCGCGGGATTGTCCGTCGAAGAATTAAACCGGACGGCGGAAGAATATTTTGCGGCGCTCGGCAACTGGGATTTTCATTTGTCGAAGCCGTTCGGCGCGGTGGATGAGACGCCGCATTTACTAATCGCGTTCGCGGTGACTGTGCAGGGCTTGCGTCTTGCTCCGGGAATGCGCGTGCTTGAATTCGGCGCTGGCTCCGGTTGGGCTTCGCGCTTTCTCAATCAACTCGGCTGCGAAGTCGTCGCGCTCGACGTTTCAAAAACAGCGCTCCGCATCGGCGAAGAACTTTATGCGCGCCATCCTGTGATCGGCGACAAACCTGCGCCGCAGTTTTTGCAGTTTGACGGTCACACCATCGAACTGCCCGACGCAAGCGTTGATCGGGTTATTTGTCTTGATGCGTTTCACCATGTGCCGAACACGCGGCGTGTGCTCGCCGAATTGAGCCGCGTGCTGGTGGAGGGCGGCATCGCGGGCTTTTCCGAACCGGGGCCGCAGCATTCCACTTCGCCCGAATCGCAATACGAGATGCGCAAGTTCAAAGTCGTCGAAAACGACATTGTGATCGAAGACATCTGGCGTGATGCGAAGGACGCGGGCTTCACGAATATTAAACTCGCAGTCTTTAACGTCCCTTTATTTCAACTAGACCTAAATGAATTCACAGAGTTCTTAAACGGCGGCGCGGCGGGCGGGCAGTATCTGCAAAGCGTGCGCGAGTTTATGCAAAATCAGCGCAACTTTTTTCTTTATAAGGGAGATGAAACGGCGCGTGATAGTCGGCATCGGCGCGGACTAAGCGCCAAGTTGAGCATTGATTTAGAGTCGAACATCCTCAACGAAGGCGACGTAATTGTGGCGCGCGTGAGCGTGACAAACAACGGCACGGCTGTCTGGCTGCCGAGCGGTTCGCAACTCGGCGCGGTTTATCTAGGCTGCCATCTTTACGATGCGACGAACAAGCAAGAACTCCAGCACGATTATCACTGGGAGCCGCTTGCGCCGCGTGAAAGCGAGCGTTCCATACTGCCGCAGGAAACCGCCGCATTTGAAATGAAGTTGCCCGCTCCGCCCGCAGGCCGCTACGTGTTGGAGTTCGATCTCGTCAGTCATGGCATCGGCTGGTTCGCGCTCTACGGCTCCGAAGTCGCGCGCGCCCACCTTGAAGTTCGTGCCGCACCATAAATCGGAATAATAGACCTCTTGCGAAAGTGATTAGCGGCTGAGTTCATAATTGTACAGTCCA
>JAABUK010007305.1_pt1 | contig 16004 bp, 14 predicted proteins | sample 5559141 | NCBI WGS metagenome assembly JAABUK01 (sample SAMN10711869, study PRJNA513367) | rock metagenome | isolation source: Antarctica rocks | place: Antarctica: Victoria Land, Pudding Butte nord | collected 2016-01-03
TGAAAATGCTGGTACATTTCTCCTGGCCTCAGAAAAGGTGACCTCCAATGCCATGCCTGAGTCAGTGTGACAACACTTCAACAATGATGCCTGGACGCTGTTTGCTTAGCAGGCACAACAAAGTAGGCCAGTCCACCTTGTGGACGTCCCAGGACACCCCAAAGTACGCAGCAGAGTTGAGAGCTATGTGGACAACGCACGGGGCATTATTTTTGTTATCGACTCTGTGGATTTCATGGGACAAAAGACAGCTGTTGCTGAGTAAGCAACCGGTCACATTGCTTTTTGTCCGCATTTCAGCTTTGTGCATTCCATTGATTGATGAAGCCATGTGGCTTTGCAGGCAATTGCTGGAGATACTGGCACACCCAGCGGTGCGCAAGCGGCGCATACCTATGTTGATAGCCTGCAACAAGTCTGATGAGGGCGCCAAAGCACACACAGTGGACTTTGTACGGAAGCGAGTCGAACGAGAAATGTAGGTGTATGCATGAGTTCTGCATTTTCTGTACTGGTCATGCATACAATGTTCAGGAGGAGCTGTGTTGCAAACAGAGTGTTGCTGATCATGACTCACAAAACTTTGATATGTGCAGCAACCAACTTCGACAGACACAGAGCACTCTTGAGGATAGCGGTGGCGCCAAATTTGTTGATATCATCGGAAACATGCAAGAGGAATTCACATTTGAGGTGTTGCAGAAGAAGAATGGCATGTCTGTCAGCTCAGCCAGTTGTTCAGCTCTCACAGGACATGTAGATGAGCTTAGGTCGTTCATTCGCCGCTGCGTCCCGAGCTGATACCTCTGAGCACTTGACAAAGATCTGTGTAACGAACGCGATGGTGGTGTTGCAGTGTATGAACGCTCTTGTTGCAGCATCAGACTCTAGATGCGTCCATCGCGAACTACTCATATAGTCACTGCTGCAGCTTTCGTCAAGTTGACGTGTCTCGTAACGTTAAAAATTCAGCAAAGTGCAAGCACTAGCTGAAACTCCTGCTGGCGATGGTTCACACCGGGTGGATTTTGGTCATTGGGTCAATTTTCGCTTTCTTGAACGCATTTGCCGTCGGTACGGTGATGCTTGAGAGCCCAATGAACATGCACACCTTTGCATTGCTAGTGTCAGGCTCCCACAACGTTGGTGATTTTAGCTGTTTGCAGTAGCGAATACGTACTGGTGCAGGTGCCAACTTGCTGGCCAATGTTTGGGGTCCTATACTTGGTGCCAAGGTGGTCAAGTACAGGACTGCAGTCCTGATTGGAATAGCGGGACAACTAGTTGGCATAGTGATTTTTGGTCCACGCACTGCTACGGTCTACAATGGAATCCTATATGACTGGACAAAACTGAAGCACTACCCGGAACTTACACTGTACGCCATGGCATGGGCAGAGGTCACTTTAGTCACCTGGCAGTATCTAGCCATCTGGAAGCAGGTGTTGATACCTGTTTACCTTGGAGCAGGTATTGTGCGCGACTGCACCCAAAATGACCTTGTGTCAAGGTGCATTGTTACTGTAGGGTTCTTTGTATTGCACTCTGCGTCATGCTTGTGCAGAAGTCATAGCACTGCATCCTTGCTGATCATGACATCTGCCCTGTGTGCAGTGGCCAGCACCATAGGCGCTGCATTTGTGTTTCCTGGGGTAGGAGACATTGATGGAGGCAACTCTCTGAGTGCACCACCCTTCCTGTCAGGCCTTGGCCCAGTCTTCTTGATCTGGCTGGTTGCTCCAACCTTGACATTGACACTAGTCATCTTGTTGTTCCTCATGATGAGGACATATGTCATGCGAGGAGAAGATCCGTTTCACAAGGTCCTGTGGGTGAGGCTGCCTATGCTTTCCATACCATGTCATGGCCCCCAAACGCCATGGAGGCATGCACACCAGCAGCCCATTGCTGCACATTGTGCGTGTCACCTCACCAATTCCACCAGGCTGTTGCATGATGTGAAATGCAGTGTTGCACATCTAAGTTGTCGGTCACAGCATGCCTGTCACTGTCTGCTTTTCAAGGCTACAATAGCTGGTGACTGCAACTCTCAGATGAGTGGCATAAGCATATACAGAAGCTGTCAGCATCGCAAAGCCCTGCAACACCTGTGAGCTGCAGCAACCTTGCTGCACATCAGCCTTCCTGAGGCTGCTTGTCCCAGTCTCAAAGCATACAGCCTGCCTAGATCCTGAGATCTTCACGTTGCTTACATCTACCCATTCTGCTTAACCACTTGTGGATTTGCATCATGATCCCATTTTCTCGCTTGTCATTCGCTGTGCCATCTGGGTCTTGCTTGTCCTGCAGGTCATGCCAGCACTCAGCTGTTTTGCGGCCATCATCTAGACGGCGGACCTGTTCTATGCTGTGGGCTCTACTCAAGGCTCACTTGTCATTCGCTGTGCCATCTGGGTTTTGCTTGTCCTGCAGGTCATGCCAGCACTCAGCTGTTTTGCATCCATCATCTGGACGGCTGACCTGTTCTATGCTGTGGGCTCTGCTCAAGGCCTGCAAGTCATCACCTGGAGCCCTCAAGGGGTGGTCGTCTTGCTGCTAGCTGTCGGCACTGCCAGCTGCATTGTCACCTGTCTGCTCATCCCCCGCATGATGGACCGCCTCAAGACTCGAGGCCCAAGTGTGCTTCCCATCAAGAGGATCAACCTGCTGGGCCTAGTGAGTACTGTTGTGATGTGACCTGGGCAGCCCGGTATAATACTGGGTGCCTCATTAGATTGACACCGAAAGGCGTAGTCCCTTCTCTTCTCTTCTGTTCTGTTCTGTTCTGTTCTGTTCTGTTCTGTTTTTTTCTTTTCTTTTCTTTTCTTTTCTTTTCTTTTCTTTTCTTTTCTTTTCTTTTCTTTTCTTTTCTTTTCTTTTCTTTTCTTTTCTTTTCTTTTCTTTTCTACTCTACTCTACTCTACTGTCGTGATGTGCATACTCTGCTGCTTGCAGCTGACTCAGTGCCTGCCTGTCTTGCTTTTACTGAAAGGCGGACTGCCACAGACTGTGCGCTCCTGCACTAGCTTGTGTGTGTGGCATCAGGACCAGCAGCATCCATCAGGCAACTGCATCATGCTGCTGTCAACTGTTGTCTGGCTGAGAACGTGTAAACCCTTGTCTGCAACATGCTGACAGGCCAAACATGACAGGCTCGATCAGTCAACCTGCTTGCTGCTTCTGCACACGCAGCATGCAGATGCATGCTAGCAACCTGCAAACAGTTTCCGTGCAAAACTACCAGCCTTCTTGCATTACGCTTGCTGCCCTCCACTCCTCCTGCACGCTTTATTAATATGTTATTATTATTACCATTATTACTACTACTATTATTATTATTATTATTATTATTGTTATTATTGTTGTTATGTGCAAAACTGTGTGATGACTGCAGGATGAGGTGACGCTACGTGAACTGGCAGCAGATGATAGGTCCAGCGATATGAGAGGATGGTTGCAGCGTACGCATGCCTGGCTGTTCGGAATAGACATCTTCGCCAGTGTGGCTTCTGATGACGCGCTGTTGCGCATCCACAGCACTGCTGAGGAGTTTGAAGGAGCGGCAGAAGAGTTGCTTGTGTGGCCTCAGGTTTGCTCTCACATGCCCACTGCACATGCTGCATGCCATACACGCCAGAGTTGCTGGTGTCACCACCAGTGCAGGCTCTTTATACTCCCAACATGCAACATCTCATCATGTCATTTAGGTAACACTGGCAGCATGCTTGTTGCTCCTCTTGTTTGGACCGCTGTTTGCTTGTCTGTGTGTACCGCTTCATGAATGTTACAGCCTGCGCATTGACACAAAGTGCATTTGAGACACAATGAATATTATTGTTCCTGGTAAACTGATGCCATGCTGGCGTGTTAGTTTGCCAGGAGCGTTTGGGGTCTGTCTGTCTGCTTATATCTGTCTGTTTGCCCGTAAGCCTGTCTGTCTGTGAGTGCGTCCACCTGAGACTCACTCAGGCTGAATGTCTCGTCGGCGCAACTGTCTGTCACACATGCTTCCTGCTTGATTGCATTGTTAGGCGCAAAACAGATAACAACGCATCATGAAGTAATTGCAAGACATTCTCAGCGTCCTGAATCAACACACCCCCAACTCAGCTGGTTGCCATGCAGATCATCACATGCACCATCATCTCCATAGCTTATGGTGCGAACAATGCCCGTACATCCGTGGGGATGTACACGCTGATGTACCACATACATTCAACCGGGACTGTGACTGGAGTAGCTCCTATCAGCATGGCTTTACGTGGGGTGGGCGCTGTGGGTATGAGCTTGGGAACACTGCTGTGTGGCTACAGGCTTGCACCAGTCACTGGTATGTCTCATCTTGGAGACTGTGCAGTGGTTGTGTAATAGTAGTAATAATAATAACAATAACAACAATAATAATAATAATAATAATAATAATAATAATAATAATAATAATAATAATAATAATAATAATAAAAACAATAAAAATAAAAACAATAATAACAACGCTTAATAATAACATTATTAATAATGCTTTCCAGCTCATGATAGCTAGGTACGTGCAGGACAAGTCTTGTCTCTCCAAAGCTGGTTGTGTGAGCCACCTGAAGCTTCCAAAGTCTGTCCTGGTGTACACTTGCGCTGTTGTGATGATGGCGCATGACTGGTGCACTTGTGCAATGTGTGTTTCCTCTTGTTGTACTCTTGGACAGACCTCAAAGCCCCCGTCGTACTCTTGGTCAGACTCCAAAGCCACAATACTCATGCAAGCCTGTCATGTTTCGAGACAGATCGCCTCTGTTGACTGATTCAAGACTCGGCTTGCCATCCTGCTGTTTGTTGTGCAGCAGTCTGCTGATCATTCATTGCAAATCATGCAAGTCATGACAAACAAGTCAGCAGCGCTTGCAAGCATAATCTTGCAGTTGCTGCCTGCATGTCCACAACTGCAGATGCAAGCACAATGTGTTTGTGCAGTGCCTTGCAGGCTCAGCCAAATTCTCAGCTAGCCTAGCAAGGCAAAACTTATGCCACACTCACACCCAGCCTCTGCTGGAATGTGTGATCATTGTTATGACTATTGTGAATGGCCCTGCAGGTGCTCAGATAGCCAAGCTGACACCATTTCGCAGTTATGTGGTCACTCTGATGACAGCTCTGAGCCTCACAATCATGTCCCTGCTCAAGTTCAAGGGGGGGACCATCACCTATGTTGTTGTGAGTCTCTCTGCTCCTGCAATAACAATAATAATAATAATAATAATAATAATAATAATAATAATAATAATAATAATAATAATAATGATAACAACAACAATAACAATGCTGTCCAGCTCATGGTGTGATCAGTCACTCTCCTCCTGTCTGCAGCTATATTGGCAGGTTGTCCTGGATGCAACTTGGCCTGACGTGCCGGTGTTCTTGATCACAAGCCTGCTGCAACATGTGCATACTTTCAACATAGACAAGCCTGCAGCTACACCAGGCTGAGCATCAGCTGGGTATTAGGCACGTTTGCATAGGACAGACAGTAGGTTGGTGCAGCTGCTGTTCAGCACATCAGCATGAAGACTGTCTGTCTGTGTCAGTGATGATGAGTCAGCTCCACAGTTACAGCATATCTGTGTCAGGATGAGATTGCTATTGCTTCTCCTTGATATGGAACAGCAATACACACGCACGCACGCATGCACACACATGTTCCAGATGAGTCAAGTCATTGTCCTCAGTGTGCCTGACCACACAACCACTGCTCAAGCAATCACCTGATGACTGCAGCCCACAGCTGTGGCAGCAGTGGGACTGGTGGAGGGGTCATCCCACGTCAACTGGAAGAAGGTCTTCTCCCTCTTGGTGTGGTGGATTGTTGGCTTTGCAGTCGTCATGGGAAGCACCAGTCTGGTTATTGCTCAAGGTGATGCCTGTCACTTGTGTCAGCAGCCTTGAGACTCGTATCACTGTGCACTGCAGACTGCATGGCCACCCTCGACACCCACTCATGGACAGACTACACGTGCTTAATGTTGGTTGACTTGAACTATCAGGTGCTCAGCGCTTCAAGTTGCTCAGTGCATTGACACTGATGACACACAGTCAGTTTTCCCCGGCTTGCATAATGCCCTTGACCTTTTCCTCTTCCTCCCCACAGGCTGTCCACACTGTGCACAATGCTCAAACGTCAGTTGACATCTGCCTGCGCTCATAGTCTCATATCATGTCTTCAATGGTTCAGCAAGTGCTCATGACATAGCTCAATGCATGCATCACTTTGGCAGTATACTGCTACAGGGGTGGTACTGGATTAGCAAAGCTGTTCACAGTCCTGCTTGTACTTGTGTGGCATGTCTCCAGATTAGCTGTAGCCTGCAAAGTGGTCAGCCTCTGTTGCAGTAGTTGTCCCTCTCACCTGTGTTGAGTCAGAGTGAGGTTGTGCCCTCAGAGTGAGGTTTCGCCCTCAGAGTTGTGTTGAGGTTGTGCCCTCAGGGTTGTAATGAGGTTGTGCCCTCAGCCTGTACATATGCTCAAGCTATCTTGCAAGGACAGAAACTGCCAACCATCAGCAAACCTTGAGCGCATGCAAATCAGCTGCTGCATTAGAGTCTGCAGGCTCACACTTTGTCGCATGTGCCATGCAGGGATATATGCTCCCTCTGTTGTCAGTACTACAACCAGCACAGACTGACTGCAGCAATCCTGCCAGTGCTATCTGCTGTTCTTACAGTAAGGGCACCTGGCTGCTGCAAAGCACCACTGTTGCTGCTGCCATGTGTGAATCAACTGTACAATGCATGAATCTGCAGCAGATGAACGGCAGACCCAGCTGTACAGCGTCCTTGCTTGTCAGCTTCATCAGTTGGGAATGTGTCTGGCAGCCACAAGTCTGTCTGACAGCGCTAATCTGTAGGTGCAAAGTGACCAAGGTTGCTGGATGCACGTGCTGCAAATCCTTGTCTGGTCCATGCAGACTTGTTCTGGATACACTTTATACCTTGGTTGGGCAACCAAATTCGTCTGTTTGAGAGACACCACCAGACTTGAGTACAAAAACTGCTCAGCAACCATGACACCTTTGCTGCTGTGCGCTACTGTGCACTCCATAGTACTTTTGTGCAAGCAAACTCATGATGCACAGCGTGTTATTGGCTTGTTATTTGCTGACACCAGTTTCTGCCCTGCTGATCTGTGCCAACTTGTGTCTCACAATGCTGTTGTCTTGCTGTGGCTTACAGTAAGTAGTGACTATTCACTCCATGGTCTATATAGATTATAACGATGTAAGACTTGATATGCACCCATTATATATACACCTGATATGCATGTATGATATGCACCTACTACATACAGGAGTGATGCTGTAATGCTTCAGCAGAAATGCTGTCTGCATCCTAAGTCTCTTGAGAGTGTTTGTGCAAATACACTGTCAGCAAAGCTGGTGTGCTCACCACTGGTCAAGAGTTCGAGTTTCTCCCAAAGCATGTCAATCTACAAACAATATCTTGGACGCTGACTCGCAGCCATTCAAGCAGCTGCAGCATACCCCTGATGCATGTGCATATGTTCAGATATGGTGTTTTCACTCACCTCAAGCCAGTGTACTGACACAGCAGAAAGTATCTCCTCTCCCCTGTCTGCATCAGATCAGTAAGCAGGACCCTGACAGAGCTCCAGCCCGACCAGGAGCTGAAAAGAGGTATGTCCTACATATACACCATGGCTCTCGGCACCAGAAGCTGCATGTCTCATGGGCAGTGATTGTGCAGTGTCATGTCAAGATGTGGCACCGAGCCATACATCACTGTTACATTATGATCCTGCATGTTAGCCTTTCACATGGACTGTATGCTGCTGGACCTTGTTTTGAGCATGCTGGGCTTTTCGCTTGCACACAATCACACCTTACCAGCACCCTGCGTTCCAGATGGCTTTGGGATGACGTTTTTATGGGGTCAGTGAATGTGCACAGCTTGTGTATACTCCTGCAGAAGCAACCTTCACACTCTTTGCACACATGCATTTTGCACCACATGACTGACGCTTCTCCATCAAACCTCTTGTGCACTTGTAAAAGTGCTCTTTTAAAATTAAAGTTAACTCTGATGATGCACCAGCAGCTGCGCAGTGCTCATTCAATGCTGATGCTGTGTGCTACGTAGTATGTATACATGTACAGCAAGGACTGAAGCTGCAGCACCACTGCCCATGACATGATCCCATGGAAACTCACCGCATAGTGTGGGTCAACAATGATTTGAGATGATGTTTGCTGCACATGTATGCAGGAAAGCCGTGTGGAATTGTATTTGACTACCATCAAGTCGTGTCAAGCAGGTTTTGCATCAGTATGGCTAAGACTGTCCAATTTTGGAAAACATGCGCATGCAATGTTTGCATATTGATGTGCAATGGAATTGAGCTTCAGAGCATGTACTGACAGCAACCATGCAAATCATACTCTACATAGTGCACGCACACTGTACGTACACGCATGCTAGTAGAACACCTCTTGCAAGCTTGCTCAGCAAGAACATCTAAGAACATCACTCTTGACAACATGATGAATGTGTGCTTGGCATCCAGAGCCCAACAACAGCGCATATGCATAGACGCACAGTGTCATGTGGTTCAACACAATACATGTTCATATTACATGTACAAGGTCTGTACAATCTCACACGAGGTAAAGTGCTTGACAGGTGGTGTCACATGGTACTGCTCAAAACAGTAAGTAGGTTCAACAGAAGGGCTTCACCAGCTTGGTTGACAACATGTCTACAGAGTAACAAAAGGTATGACAAAAAATTGTCAAAGTACAACAGCACTAGTGCAGACTATTCAAGATGGTAAGTAGGGAAGGGCCCGGGGTGAACGTGCAGACAAGTCAAAGTTTGTTTAACACAGGTAGAGTACATAAGGTGTTGCTGGGTTTTGCCTGTCAACCTTCCAACATGGCCTTGGCCCTATGTAGCTTTTTGATCAATAGTATGATCAGTACTGAGGCATTTGCAGCAGTGGTTGATGCATCCATATGGACACATCTTTGTAGCATGAGGACATGCTGCTGTCATCTGGATCAGCCTTCCTGCTTCAGCATTCTTAAGCGCAGTGGCAGAAGCAGCTCAGCTGAAGCCTTGCCACAGTGAACGCCATGCTAGACCTCTGCAGCAAGCAGGCTGGCATAGTGAGAAGTTGCGAAGCAAATTGGCATAGTGAGAAGTTGCTAAGCAAATTGGCATAGTGAGAAATTGCTGAGCAATACCATTATGACTGAATTAAGGATGCAGAGTTGCACGCCTTCATTATGCACATGCACATGCCATGGGAGAGCAGTTCACAATTGGGGATCCAGAATGCAATCAGAAGCCAGCATCATGCAGGGCTTTGTTACTGCTCTGTCATGCTTCACTGTCTGCTGTTGTGTGATTTGGGATTCTGAACAAAAAGCCAATGGCATGTTGTTGTGGTGTATGTCAGTAGAGAAAGGATGTTACCTGACTGTTGTAGGTTCAGCTGGATTGCCTTGACAACGCTTGCAGGCAGCTCCATACTCTTCAGCACATCTGGTGAAGCGTCAAGATTGTGAGACTTGAGGCGGGTCATTTGCTGCTTGCCAGTCGTGCTCCGCCAGATTGCGCGGTATATGACAAAGGTATACAGTTGCAAGACTACCAGAGCAATAGTCAGGATCATTCCAACCCAATACAGTGCAGAGTCCTCTGATGTATGACTCATGTCACCAAAGTTCAGCACAAACAAGCCTATCAGCAAGATGATCTGAACCAAGCGAGTCATTCCGTAGAACCCTAGACCTAGAATCATCAACCAGCGAAAGCTTGAGTGCAATGATGGTACCTTGCGCGCTATCAATGCTGCATACAGTAGGAACTCATATGTGGCAAAAGAGCTGAGAACAAGGTTTACTTTGAAAATGAAGAGTGACTCTGGCTGGAAGGTTAGGACTGACAATGTACAGAAGAGAATGTGGTGCCCTAGCAAAAAGGCGTTTGGACGAATCACTGCTCTGCAACCACCCTGCAAATCACCATAGAGTTTTTCAAAAACATGACCGACACAAATGAGTCATTCCTGTTATAAACTGCAGTGATTTGCCTGTGCAGAGCAGGTTTTGGTGTTCACTGTGTGATGGGTTTTGCAGTGAAAAGGGAGCTGAATATAGCATGTTGGCACGATGTGGCAGGCTTGCCTCGCCTATCCATACATGTCAACCACCACTTGCATCAGTCTGCTTGTACTGTCTTTCTTACCTCCAGCGCGTACATGACGACTTGAAATGCCAGCGAAAAGGATATGCATCGATAAACAGGCTTCTCCAGCAGATTTCTGGGGGACGAAGGCGCGAAAAGAACGCTGACCATAGCGAAGCTGTATGGGATGGCGGTAAGAAGGAACACCAGGAAAAACGCGTTATGGGACACGAAGATGAGTCGAGCGGCATCTGTTAACGTGCGATAGCTGCCTGTATCAAACTTCCTGAACACCACGGCAAGCAAACCGAAGAGCAGGATAATGCCTGCAAGCGAACGCGTCACTCAATTGCATATCACGAGACATTGTCGGAGGAATCCTTCGAGGGTGTTGGGCAAGGGGGGAAACACTGCCATATCAACGTGAGTTGCGAGATAAACCAAAGCGCAACACGTTACTGGTTGTAACTTGCGCAGCGACTTGTATATGTATATATATACCTGCCGCACAGTAGTATACATCCCGATATAGCTCGATGGGAGCGCTGCCTTGGAAAAAGGCGGCTTCTAGCTTTGCAGCTTCACCGACAGCTAAGCCGTTTTGGAGGTTGTGCCAAGCCCAATGCGCCGACGCTGTCATATTCTAAGTGCGCCCCCAGCAGAACTAAAATGGAGCCGGTCAAGACGACACCGTCGCGAACCACTGATACAACTACTGCACTCCAGTTCCAGTGGCAAACAACAGCTTGATCCAGCACACTTGCGTCTAACGCGAGTGTTTTTTGCAACTGTTCGACACAATGAGATGACAAGTTTGAAAATATATTCGTTGAACCACACGTGCACTGACTGGATATTACCAAATTGGATGGCTCAACATTACAACATCTGCACAAAGAAGGCCAATTCTCCTCTGCCCTCAGGCGCAAGGATTACAACCAGCAGCGCACGTGAACCTTCATAACTCACGTTATTCCATCAAAACGCTCTAACATTCAATTTGAAGGTGCATGCGATGCACGACCGCACGCTGGTGGCGACGCTGCTTGTACGACATGACTATTTCCAAAAGAGGAACTGCTCGACAAGCTATGGCAACCGTCACCACCTGTTCGGCCGCAAGTTCGGCCCGCAGGCCAGCTGTGTTGCCGACCGATGCCAAACGCTATCATAACCGTCGGGAACTATTCTCTGGTGGGCAACCAGAACTTTTCCGTGCCGTCAGATTGCAATCTAGCTATGCAAGCGAGTCATTCCGCGCTGGTGACTGGCAAATCACTGACCAGGTACACTTGCGTGTAAACCTGATTTAATTCATGGTAGCAGCGGGTGGCCCCAGTCGCCGTTTGCGGAAGGCGTCCCACACTGTTGTCTGCGTTTACAGAAAACAGAGGAAGAACATTACGGCTTGTTGTTGATGGACTGCTGTGCCGTCGACGGCGCGCCCATGGTGCGCTAAAGGATCAGTTGGCTCTTCGGTCTTTTGCTCCGAAACCAATTTCTGTGAGCTTTTGCAGGTTGATCATGGACAACCTTCATGCTGCGCTACGCTGCCGGTGTCACGCGCGTGGCCTACAGCCATCTCTGCTTCCATTTTGTATCTGGGATATCTATGCTCTGTACTGGGGTATTATACCTGGGTGTTACACTTAACCCTGGCAATCCCTATTCAGTTTTTCCGCTTCAAGCTCTGCTCTGGTCGACATGAAATTGTCGGATTGCTTGCAAGAGAAGACAGAGTCCAGTTGTATGTGTACGACCTTAGCAATGGGTTAGCTCGCAAATTGTCCCCACTGCTGTTGAACAAACAGGTAGTACAGATATTGACAGATGCTAGTTACCTGCATGTGTCACAGCTTTTGTTGATCACATGCAGCCGTGCCGCGCAGATTGAAGGCGTGTGGCACACATCCATTGTGGTCGGCGGTCTTGAGTACTACTTTGGGTGTGGGGTCAGTCAGAGCAGTCCTGGTTTGACCCCATTTGGGCGGCCTGTTCAAGTCATAGAGCTGGGGTACGACCCACGTTGTCCATCACACAGACAAAATCAAATGCCTGTACCAAATTGCGAACGCAGAGCAGGCGTGTTTCCTCACTACGCGCAGTTGGCTTGATGCCATCAGGCAAGTCTTGTTTTGCAGGTCCACCCGGATCCCAAGAGACAGCCGCAATGAGTACTTGCAGAGCTTGCGCATGACATACACAGCAACAGCCTACTCGCTGTTCCACAGGAACTGCAACAACTTCTCCAATGACTTCTCCACCTTTCTCACAGGGTCTGGCATACCAGTAAGACCACCGCCAGCAGTGCACATTTGTCCTGCATTGTCCCATGTGGGCCTCAGTCTTGATCTGACTGTGCACTCTTATGTACTGTGTGCATGCAAGACAGTTGCTTTGCTCAGGCCATACCGTAATGGCAATAGATTGTCGCTGCCTGTAAGTCAGGCTTGCACTGTATGGCATACATCTCTTCAGATATTTCTGTCTTGCGTGACATCCTTTGGACTAAGGCTGCTGCTTTTGAGAGACCCGATGCTGCACATGCATATCCACAGGCTCACATCATGAGGATGCCTGAGGAGCTGTTGGCCACTCCTCTAGGCCAGATGCTAGCCTCAAAGCTTTCTCCTTTAGAGGATCAGCTCAGCAACATTCACCAACAGCCTGCTGGTGAAACAAGTGCCTTTGCTTCATTCTATGCTGAGCCCATTGCACCATTCCCAAATGCTCAACAGGTCAGCAACCAAAAGCAGCATTGGTGACAACTCAAAGTCTTGTACATGTGGTCTTATGTGTGTCCTGCCTCCTGGTGTTCACATCCTCCAGGCACATCTGCAGCTGCACTCTCATGTACTTCCTTGATCTCTGTAAGCATTGCAGTGCTGTGCCCACATTCAGAACTCTGTGTTACACAGAAACATGGTGCAGTCTTCTTCCAAGTGCACGTCAGGCTCTCACAAGTGCCAAGTCTGCAGGTCAAGCAACATGACTGCAATGATGCATCTGAGTCAGTATTGTTGCCTAGCTAAGCAACTTCGCCCTCATGGACTGTCAGCTGCGTTTGCAGCTGCCATTGTAGCCACAGCAGTACCTGCTATGCCGTCAGCTTCCTCTTTGCAGGCTGTTCAGGATGTGAATCCAGGGGCAGACTGCTTCGGCAATGCTACAGCAAATGAGGGCCCCGCTGTAATGGCAGCAGCAGACTCAATAGCTGATGCAACTGGTCTGGCCTGGGCCACTGCCGTGGTTTCACAGCCTGACAAGGTGAGGGGTCACAGGAGCTGTGTCACAGGCTGTTTGAAGCCATCATGTCAGCAGCTTTGACCAAACATCAGAGAGTCTTGCGGTTTCTCCTGCTGAAGGAAAAGATATGAGCAGCTACCTTGTGATGCTCCTGCGTCTATGTTGTCGTTCCAGTGTGATGGTCAACAACAGCGTCTGAGCTGTCGAGAGGAAGTTGGTTGGTTGTTGCTGACTTGTCATGCTTTGATGTCATGCTAGTGAGCTCAGCATGATGGTCATGAGTGTTGAGCAGGCCTGACAGCCATGTGTGATGTGCTGCAGTTCCAAGCTTTGCAATATTCTTTTGTAGTGGAGCACATGCTCTGGCAGTCAACGAGCCACAGAAAAGGAAAGATCAGGCGCCGCCGTTTGGTGAGTTTGTGGAGAGAAGCTTGAGGTGGGCTTCAGCTTCCCCGTACAATGAGCCATGCATTTCCTCTTCCATGCTTGTAGGCACGCTTTGATACATCCACAATAACTGATCAAGTACATGCTTCACGCATTTGCTTGCTTCAGTGACCCACACACTTGCTTATCTCATCCACCAAGCCACTTGCATGAGGGTGATACTCCTGCCTCACTGTCCTTCAAAAGCTCACTCACTCACCTGGCTCATGGGCAGCTGATCATGGCTGGCACTCCCTCACTGCTATGCAATGAAGCGCTTGGGTCCTTGCACACAGGTACCTCTCTTGAATCCATGCCAAAGCAACTTCTGAGCCTGAGAGGCTGAGGTCTCTGTTCATTTTGTGTTCAATAACTGAGAGTCTGTGGTTCCGGAGCCAGTTGTGACTAATCAGACATTCTGGCTTGAAAGCACCGGTGTATGTGATGTGCAACAAAAACAAGCTTGTGGGGCTTTAGAGATTAGTAGTATGCTCATTCCAAGCGCTGCGAAGAGTCAGTATATGCGGTTGCTTGGGGCTTGGAAGCAGCTTGGTCTGCTTCAGTTGTGACTTCAGTTGACGGACCACAGTCCACAGTGTTTCATTGTTCTTTCAGCCATTCCCTCGTTTCCCTCTGATGACTAAGAGCAGAAGCTTCAACATAGACATATGTGAAGCCCTGTCACAAACTATGCGAACTGCCTCATGGTGTGTTTATACCCTACTGATATCACTGATTGATTTGATATCTCATGCAGGCATCTGCTCTTGTACTATCATTTGATTGTACCCTTGAAAGCCAAAGATGGGGTTGCAGCATTGGGTTTGACTTGAATACTCATGTTGAGGTTGTATATATATGGATTGAGAATAAACATACTGAGTGCACCAACCAGATCGAGTCAAGTGTCAGACTTTTGAGAGCATACCATTTGCCTAGCCCAGTAGTAAATGAGCGTATCATGAGCTACAGCGATATTGCTGTGCATACTATATACACATAAGTTGCAGGAAACGACAGTGAACTCAGCTTCAGAGTACATTTCATGATTGATGTTAGCTTGATCAGTTTTTGCTGTGATCAATGTTTTGTGTAGACCAGTAGGTGCATATGCATTGACCAGTGTCAATGACCACACAAAGCACACAAAGCAACATCACTGACCTTTTGGAGAAGATGCTGCAGCGTGTATCATATTGCAGCAGTTGCAAGACACATCAAACTGTATAATTGTTGAGTCATGCAATAGGTTCAACGATACCATTTAGTAATGCACTGCAACAGGACATGTATATGTGACTGACTCATGCGTTTACCATGGTCATCATGACATGTGTACACACTATGGAGTCCATAGTATGGACAGTCCTTTCCTTGTCATGATACCACACAAACAGCTGTATCAGAGTACCTCACCTTGGGACAGTCGACTGGCATGCCTGTAAGGCATGAGGAATTGTGACGACTACCTGGGTGTACCTTGTTGGCAAGAAGCCTCAACTTGCCAAAGAATGTGACAAAACGCCATTTCATGGTGATATCAATCAATCAATTGATTGATCAATGTCCTGGGGGGCAATTGAAACCACTACAACAGTGCTGCAGGTCCAAATGCTGTGACCTAAGCTGTGATAAATTGGCACTTAAATTTGGCATGAACAGCTGTGCTCATCAGGTACCAGATTGCACGTCTGTTGGCAGGCCAATGCAACACGCTGTTCAAGCTCCCTACGCGTTGAGACGTGCGTAGCAGCGCAGTCGCGAGGGCCTCAGAGCAATGGCGCTGGAGGACTGCACGTGGATGGTGTCAGTTGGCGCTGCACTGTTCTTCTTGAACTCCTGCCTGCTAGGTGTGGTGTGAGCTGCTCTACGGGACTGTGAAACTGTTTCGTCGCATAAAAGAACATCTGGTTCGTGACTGACAGGAGCGAACAACCTGGCGCTGGCTTGGGGTCCAGCAGTAGGATCAAAAGTGATCAGCTTTCAGGTGGCAGCGCCGATGTGTGCTGTCTGTGCCGTTGTAGGCGTGCTGTTATTTGGGGACAGAACCGCCCCTGCCTTTGGTGGTTATCTCAATGCTTGGACTGAGCTGCAAGACCTTCCTGAGCTGACTTTGTATTCCATGCTCTGGTGGCCGCTTGTTAT
>JAABUK010007306.1_pt1 | contig 16003 bp, 22 predicted proteins | sample 5559141 | NCBI WGS metagenome assembly JAABUK01 (sample SAMN10711869, study PRJNA513367) | rock metagenome | isolation source: Antarctica rocks | place: Antarctica: Victoria Land, Pudding Butte nord | collected 2016-01-03
GTGTCAACAATGGCCTGTATGCATCTGATGTAAGTGTGGGTGCAGTCAGGAACTGGACTGCCCATGTCAATGGCACTGTCTCCAGCTGGTAACAATTGCTGTCTGCTCTGCCTTGATTTGTTCCAGTCCAGCGTGTCTTGCAGCATATTTGGATTGTACCCCAGACTTAGGCACAGCAGCATTGCTTGGAGACGGCACAGCCCTCTCTGTAGCAGTAACAGTAGAATACAGCGTAGCTCAGCACCACTGATTGGTCCCTGCTGAGCAGTATGCATCACCTTGGTCCCTTTGGCATATCTGACTTGGCCTGAAAGCCCTCGCCATTGCTTTGAAAGCCATTACTTGACCTACAAATGGTACTCCCGTGCAGGGATTGACATACACAGGCTGATGCACACCTGACTTAGGCACAGCACCATCAGTTGCAGAGGGCGCAGCACTCTCTGTGGCTGTCACAGCTCCTGTTGCATCTACATCCAGCCGCACGTTCTTGCCCTCCAGCTGCTTGATGTTGCCCAGAGCTGCCTCGTCAAAGCAGGTTGCCAGGAGCACGCCTTGGCTCCGGGCTCTGATGGCCACATGGGACAGAACATCTGTGGGGCTGTGTGTTAAGACTGCTGTCACATTCTCCTGCAATCCTTGGCAAAAGCAGAGTCAGTCCTGTCACCCGCCTCAAATCACTGTGTGTACGCGATTCATGCTTTCCCCTGTGGGGATGTGGCAGAGCACTGAAGGGCCAGTGCAGAAAGGCTACTGTCACATACTTCTAAGGCAGACAGAAGTGACAACAGCACAGAGGCTTGTCCTGGCATCATCAGACAAGCATGCTGGCACATGTACCAGCTGTAAAGCACTGTTAACGTTGTGCTGCTAAGCATGCCAGGGGTTCAAGTCAGCAGTTCAGGTGGACAAGCGCATGCAGCAGTCTGCCACCAACAGCAAATGCCTGTATGCCTGTATGTATGTATGTATGTATGTATGTATGTATGTATGTATTTCAAGATGTCAACACACACACACACACGCACACATGTGCAATGAACCGAAGGAACCGGGATTCCAGCTCAGGTAGGGAAGCTTACAGGGATATCTTCCATGCCGCCAATCTGGTTGGAGACCAGCACCCTGGGGCTGTCAAATGTCTGGCCCTGTATGTCAGCCAGCTCCTGCACGGCTACCTCCCCACTTGCTTCTGCTTGACTCACAATCTGCATTCAAGTTTGGGCAGCGACTTCAGCAAGAGAGAAGTTCAGCATTGAAAGATGAGCGTCCCAAGTCCAAATGGATGATTACTTGCAAAATTCACTTCAGCAGCAAAAGCCAGATGCCGAGGCATCACTGGGTGAAGTCTAGTATGTATGTTTGGTTGCAGTTGGTCATCTCTGAGCTTTGGCTATCTATGTGTCTATGTATGTGCCTGTGTATGTGTAAATGTGGGGTGATGTAGGTAGAACATGATGTGGGTTGTACAGAAAAGCTGAGAAGGCCATGACAATGCTGTGTAGCACAACCAGTCATGCTTTTTCATCACCGCAATGGTTGCTATGTTGTGTTTCATTGAGCAACGGCAAGTAATGCTTACAATCATGCAAGGGGCGTCTAGAACTGCTGCTGTAGGCAAGGCTGTTAATCACGCATCATGTCTGCGACTGACCTGCCAGGGTGCGACGCCAGCAGCTTCTCGCAGCATTGGCTCCAGCTTTTGCAGCAAGATACTGAGCACAAAGACCGGCTGACCCCGAACCACCTCCTCTCCAAAGTTAGTGATGTACTTGGGGTCCAGCTTGCATGCTTCCCTGCAGCCACTCAGAGTCAGTTCAAGAGTGTGCACAACATGCTCACTATGGCCAGAACTGGGCGATAGTATCAGCAGGGATGCTTGCAAGGTGGTCCATACAGATCTGTATGGACAACTGATAAGGTGCGTCCTGTGTTGCAGCCCTACCAAAGATGCGAGCAAGATCAGAAAAGATGACCCATGTTGTCGACATTGGCGCAACATTAGCAAGGTCATTTGCTGCACATTTGCAGCTTCATGCATGGGCAAAAGCTATGCTGCATATTCATGATCAGCTTGATTACAATTTCCATCCCAGCATCCGCAAGCCCCAGGCACACGCCAGCTGCGTTTGCATCAATGCACTCTGAACACATGTGTGGATTTATGTCGTAGGTGTGTCAGGCATTGCACTGCTGCTACTGTCAATAAATCAAGGTGAGTTGCAGCTAGCATTTCTATGTGGCATGGTGAACACTGAGTCTTACTTGAAGCTTTCAGCATGGGGCTGGACCAGGTTGTAGATGTTGTCAGCGAATGCACTGAGACTGAGCTGCACACGCTGAGCTGCAGCCAGGGCTCTTAGGCTCCATTCAGGGCCCCACCGCTCAGCCCCTTTCACCTTCTCCCAGTATGCCAAGCACTGCGTGAACAAATGCCCATCTTAACGATCACCATTGGATGCACCACAACAGACATGTATGCAATCAGAATTGTTCATTTGCCATTTGCTCTCTAACAGGCAACCATTTTCAACAGCTTCAATGATGCCTCCTCACAGTGTGCATCAGACACTGCAAAGACAGTATTGTTCTAAGTGTGTGCTTCTGGCATTCATCACCCATGTGTCTGTGAGTGAGACCTGTGAGACTAAGTTCGTTTTGCTTTGCACAGACTGTCAGAATGATAGCTCCTGTTGTGTGAAGCCCTACGCATGCAAATGTGGAGTTTCTGGGCACAAGCTCCCAAATAAGAGACAGCAGCTGCCATAACAGTGTCGTGCAACAGTGCCCGCATACCCCGCCATTGCTGATCAGCTCTTAGTCACATTCATGCAGACTGCACTGACCAATACGTGCTCACACACACACACACACACACACACACACACACAGGCGTACACACACAGGCGTGCGCACACACACACACACACACACACATGCACGCAAACACCCATCCATAGACACGCACGCACGCACGCACACACAAACATGGTGCAGCAGCTGACCTGGCCAAAGTCTTGGCTTTCAGCAGCAATGCAGGCATTCCTGAGGACCAGGCCCACCATCTCCAGCAGGTCATCCCCAGACAAGCTGCTCTTGTCAGTACGCTCAATGCACAGCCGGAAGTAGTTGTCCAAAGCTACATCCAGCAGCAGCACATCCCTTGAAGCCCCCTCTGCCTACATACAATAGGGATGTTTGTTGACTGATTGCCCTGGTGTTTGCCAAAATGTGTGACTCAGCGTGAACATGCTGGTGGACACAGAGGCTAGCATTGTGCTCCAAGGCAGCAAACAGGCAGATTAGTGTGGACAACATCGCTCTTTATGGTCCACAACCTTGACGCATTTCTTGAAGTGTCTGTTTCAAAGTATAAATGTGACCCCAGAAATGCCTGAAGATGCAGTCTCAGGCATCTTCTATGTTGTGGAGACGCGCTGACTGTAGGTGGTAGGGCAAAGGGCAGAGCCTGAAGGGAAAGTCACCATGCAATACACTTGCCATGAAAAGGGACGCCCATCGCAATAAAGAATTCTTGAAAGCGGAACACTGGGCGAGTAGAGGGTCTGCAAAAATTGTCATGCACCAACTTCCTGCTTACGTGCTGACTGCAATGCAGCCTTCTCTTGTTCATGTGTCTCTTGCAATGACAGGTTGGTGTTGGAAGAGGGAAGGTGAATCACAGGCCGTCAATGATGAGCTGTGCAGTGGTAGTTGCAGCAGGACAGAGGGTGACTCACCCTCCAGTAGGGCTCCAGGCGCTGTCTGAGGTCCACCAGCTTGCCTGGCACCCACCACTCGTTCCTGTTTTTCAGGATGTCATACAATTGCCACTGCAGATCCCCTGCAGGAAGAAGAAGCTTGGTCAAGTCCTTTGGCATGAGTCACCCTGCTGCAAATTGGAGGCACCCGGTAATGCTATTGGGCAGAATGGCACTAAAAGCAACCGAGCTGGGTCATTCTGGCTAACAGGCACAGAGAACCAGGTAAGATGATCATAATTCATCACTGGTGTGACCATGCACAGCTCAGGTCTGTTGGATTTGACATGCTTAAGCAGCCACTGCACTTGAGCTAGGCCAGATGACAAGGGAGAAAAGCAATTGGAGCTGGGCGGGGTTGTTGGGGTGAAGTAAAATGGGGTGTGGGGAGGTGAGTAGGGTGAAGTTTGGTTGGATGAGGTGAGGTGAGGTAAGGTTAAGTTGACGAGGTGGGGGGAAGGATGTCCACACTGGGCTGATCACAGGTGAGATGAGGCAGGATGAGCAGGAGGTGAGGTGTGGTGAGGTGAGGTTTGGTGAGTTATGTGAAGTGAGGTGTGGCAAGGTGCAGGCCTGATGCAAGAAGTAGCAGCTGCAGCACACACAGCAGCAGTGAAACATTAGCCTTCAGGGTTCGACACATGACAATCAGCATCCATATACAGGACATTACGCAGACTTGCAAAAGCAGGCCTTCATGTACAAGGCTTTGACCCCAATTGTGACAGCGGCCCCATCAAATAGATCTTCTCAATCCTGAAATGTCTATATTAGTTCAGAAACATCCTTCCTACACTGCAAATCTAAACTCAGAAATGTCTGGGGACAGCAAAGACGCGTGTCTACATTGTGGAAACGTTTTAGGAACCGCATAAGAACAGACATGCACATGATCTGTGACAGCCGTGGGCTTACCATCCAGCCCACCCTTGGCCATCTCCAGGCAGGTGTCCATGTCCGCGCCTCCGTGTGTCGTCTTCAGGATCCACAGGTAGTGCTTCATGGGGCCAATCAGGTGGGGTAGATGCATTGGGTCAGCTGCAGGCAGGCAGGCAGGACAAGCATCAGTCTGCACTGCGAATGAATTGCCCTTATGAAAGCCTGACAAGCAAAATCAATCGACCAACAAGCAGCTTGATATGGGTAGGCCTGTGCATTCTGTCTGCAGCATAGACTCAACATCAAGCAGTTGAGATGTGAGGGCCTCGAACAAGGCAGATGAAGGTAAATGAGAAGAGTTGTTTGGGACGTTATGGAGGAAACCTGGATGTTAGCAGACACAACTGATCACCTGCTTGATCAGGCAAGAGTGCACTCCATATTTGGAGTCACAGGAGCTGCAGCATATGTAGTTGTCTGTATTCAGTTATGGGTTCATAGCAATCACACCGGTCTTACTCCGGGCCAGACCTGCCACTGGACATGGCATGATGGAGTTAGTGATGCAGCACACCAACTCCATCACAGCACTACTGCAACACACCGTCACACCAACTCCATCACAGCGTGGTCAGTGGCAGCAGCATGCTTGCAGAGTCAGATTTTGCATACCTGGAATCTTCCGATCCCATTTGTCAGCCATGTCAGCTCTGCTGATGCCGCCATTCTCCCATAGAACTCTGGAGTAGGTGCCAATGTCACCACTCTCCAGGAAGGCAATGTAGGCCTCACACACTGTGATGTCTTCTGGTGTGGTGTTGGTGTGCAGCTTCTGATGCCATGCCTCCAGGAAATGGCATTCAATGCCCTGTGACATGCAGCAGTGTGTTGGCGCATGAGCTGCCGTGATGCTGACAGCACACTTGTGACCACTGAATGACATCGGTCTTAGGGCATCATTGGGTGCATAGAGGCGTTACACTCTCTGGAATTTGTCTTATGCTTGATAATGCAGTGTGCTTGCTGTGGAGTGCAGTCAGCAGCTCAGTGTCTGCCTTGACACTATTATAAGAGTGCTCTAACAGTCTCGGTACTTACCGGTCGATGACCCTCCTTGATTCCATTTTCGCGCATGATGTTGAGGATGCCGTGTCTGATGGCATCCCCGTCCCCCCCGCCCCTGGGGAGCCCAGCCACAGCCAGTCTAGCAAAGAATCTGCACTGGGGATCCGCACTGGACCTTGCCTGCATCCCGAATGGATTTTCAAGCACGGCTGCTCATGTGTTGATAAGTCTGCTTTGATGCAATTACACAGCACCTTCCGGCTGCAACAGTGATGTGTGCAAAGTTGTTGACAGTGCTCCTGAGATCTGATCTGATTGACATGTGGTTTTGCAGTAATATCCTTCTGACCATTACATTGCCACATGCTGTGACATGCTATTAGTGCTGGCTGGATCAGTTCTGCCTTGAAGCCTTCTTGGACTACCACCTAATGATACAGATACCTGGGACACTTTTACTATACCATCTATACATAGACATTAGATACAAAATAAATACAACCAACAGCTCGTTTCACTCTTGCCGTGAAGTTCTGCAGAGCTGCAAACCATTGAGGGCTGTACCTTGTCAGCGATCCTTTGCGTGGTGGTCTTCTGCACATGGGCAATGTCTTTAGACTGGTAGCTGGAGTTGCGATACCAGTCCAGCTGCTTCATGCTGCTGAGCCTCATCCATACAAAGAAGAATGACATTCCCTCAGCACCTGCAGGCCCAATTGCATCATTTAGAGCAAGGAGGACTGGAGTCCACTGCAGGTGGATGGGGACTCCAAAGGTTAACATTCCAAGCAACACAGTTCATGGTCTGTTGTTGCAAACTGATGATAGGACTGTGCAGCTCCTGAAACAGTAAACAAGGTAGCCCTTTGCCAAGCACAGGAGCTTGTCCTGCATGTGCCAAGCTCATGATGAGCTGGAAAGCGTGTTTATTAATATCATTGTTAGGGCCCCCTCTTATCTCAGCTGCATGCACTGACCGCAATCGATCAAGCAGTCACCAACCGACACACGCCACAGTGGGTCATCATTGCATGTTGCACATGCTCAGCTGGTCAAGCCAGGTCACACGCGACGTACTCACCTGCAGAGTCTGCAGCATCTAGAATCTCATTTGCCAGGATGAATCTGTTGAAGAGGGACCAATGACTGTAGGTCCCTTCGGCAGTGAGGACTTTGCCAAGCACATCAGCTGCGCTAGGTGGCTTCAGCTGAACTGCAAAGTCTGTGCCACCGTTGTGAATCCAGTTCTCTGGCTCCAGCTCCTTCAAGACCCAAACAACCCTGCAAACATGATTCACAGCTTGAGCTAGAGCTCTAGTCTGGCAAGAGCGCTGTCATCGCAAATGAATAAAAGCAGCTGCAGACATTGTATGCATGCCTAATTCTGACCTGTGAGACTTGTCTTCCTGTGGCTGAGGACATAGCATATTAGAAGTTGAGAAAGCCATGCTTTGCATTGCATTCAGCAGTTTCCTATCTTCCATGCTGTGATTACAGTATGCAGACAGGGCTGTCATTGCAATACTCATGCCTGCTGAACAAGAGTCCAATGGCCTCTACCTGCTGGGGCAATTGTCCTCAGGGAAGGTGAGGTGGATGGATTTACCATCCTTGAAAGGCGTCTGCACAGCCTTGTCATCTATCTGCTGAGTGCCTTCTGGTCTGCATGATTCTGGAGACAGATTCCAGTCGTTGATGGCCCAATGCATCATCATGGCTTTGGGTGTCTCAGCCATGATATCCACCTGCAGCAGACTTCTGCGCCTAGTACAGGACATGAAGTGACACACACGCCGACGGTGTCTTTGCAACAATGGTCTGCCTAGCCTAGTTTCCAATAGCACTTTTGCTCTTCAAGTGCAATCTTATGCTGCCAGAGGCTGCAGGTAACGAGGTGTGGCTGCTCAAAAGAGACATTGGCCTCTGAGGCAGCTACAGAATGCCTCGCAGCTTACCTCATACCCTCCTGGTGCCTTGCTGACAGATACATTGAGGCCAGCATCAAACCTGCAAGCAAACAACATCCTGTGATCTTAATGTTGGACCCAGATTGTTGTTCCTGTAAGTATAACTAAAGCGGCTTGAGCAGAAAAACACAGCAGCAGCAACCTGCCTCACAGAGGAGATAACTTCCTTGCCAGCAGCTTTGCCATTGGAAGATGGTTTGTTAGCTTCCTCCACAACAGCAGCAGCCGACACTGTCCTTCGACCTGTGAGGGAACGAACCCTGATCTGCTGCAAGCTTGCAAAGGCTTGAAGACTCTACACAGTGCTAACAATAAGCTAGTGAGCTCTGTTACCTTTACGACAGGATCCATGACAGGGAGATGAGGCGCTGAGCTGCCTGAACAAAGACAGCCAGCTAAGTTTGTGTGCATAACTGGGTTGCACCTTCCCCGGCTGATCAAGAGCGATAATGGAAAGAGCCGGTTGCGGTACTGATGTCTCAGTGTACCTTGTCAAAAAAGGACCTCTCGAGCATCTTGGCCTGCTGAGACCGTTACCGAACGCTCGATGCAGACTACACAGGTTGACTTGCTTGGGTCGTTGAGCCCCCAAGACTGCGGGCAAACGTCCGATAGCAACGGCCGTCCTGGAAGTCATGAACTTGCAACAGACAATATAAGTTTTACTAGATCCCTAAAGGGTTCTACAGCAGACGATGGTGGGGTGTCTGGAGCTTGCACAGCAATTTCGTTTAAGGTGCACGAACTCAAAATCGCCTTTGCCTATGACCAAGCCCTGTGACTAAGGCCCACTCGCTCAACGTCGTCGCGCTCCGAACACTGTCGACTCACAATTCAAATAGTCCACACAGCTGCAGACACAGCAGTCTCTGTCGCCTACACGCTGCGTTTCGGGCCAGCTTCTGCCCTAGTGCTTGTGTATTGTTGCAAAGTCTGCGCTGTTTGCCTGACCTATCACGTCACCTCAGCCAACGTTTGCGTACCTGCGTCCCTTGTCGTTCTGTGCTTGTGCAGCTTGTAACCAGCGTTACGGTTGTGCTCATCCATCCTACAGGCTTCCTGCCGTGGCTGGAAGTCACTTTGCATAGTTTGTGTGCTTTGGTGCAATTGCTTCGTAGGTACTGACTCAAGCTTGCCTGGTGCACGCTTCTTGACGCCATGCTGGCAGCCATGCCTGTGCTTCGCTGATGAAAGCTTACTTTATGTGCTGTCATGTTGCAGGTGCTTCTGCAAGTTTGCGTCGGATCTTCTCTTGATACAATTCAGCAAATCACTCTCCGTCGTCACCTTCGACTATCGCATACATGATCAGCATGACTACCTCATCCAAAGCTTGGCTGGTAGAGGCCTGTGCTCGCCACGATACCTATAGACCACCACAATCGGTTGCTCCGTGCCTCACGCCAACCAGAATAAAGTCCTCGCACCTGCTTAGCAGGCAACTTCCTCAACATCACTGAGCAATTGTGCTGCAGATGTTCTGCAGTGTTCAATTGACAGAACATTGGAGATGTGTACATATTCTTCTTATGCCTACTTTTTTCTGCTGAGCTATGCCGGACACTATAAATGTTCAAGCTGTTTGGTTGTTTACAGGTCTCTCTGGTACTAACAATATACTACACATTGCCAGCTGTCACACAGTCTTCAGACAACCGGCATCTTCTCAGCCAATCAGCTGGTTTTGTCTACACACAAGGACCTAACTTGATGCTAGATGGCAAGCAGTTCTACTTTGCTGGCACAAATGCCTTCTACCTTGGCAGCACTGACGTCACATCAGATGATCAAGTGCACACTTTCTTCCAAGTCCAATCTGCCAATGGAGTCAGGGTCGTCCGCTTCTGGGGGTTTGTGAATGGCTATGGCGGAGGCTCTGTCACTTCCACTCCACATCCAATTCAGTCTTCTGTTGGTAAGCCATCCAAAGCAAATCACATGCTGGACTAAGATCCTCCTTGATCTGTGCTAATTGTTGTACATTGCTACAGGACAGTACAATGAGGCCGGCTTCAAGCGCATTGACCTTATCCTGTCTGAGGCTGCCAAGCAAGATATCAAAGTCATTGTGACCCTAGCCAACTTTGAGCCTCAGTTTGGCGGCATCCAATGGTATGTAGACCAGATTTTGGGCACAGGCCAAGACAGAGAGCTCTTCTACACCAACAGTCAGGCCATGCAGTACTACCGGCAGTATGTCAGCACCCTTGTTTACCGCACCAACACCTACACTGGCACTCAGTACAAATATGACGCCACTATTCTGTCCTGGGAGCTTCTCAATGAGCCACACACCACCGACAACTACGAAAAGAACAGAGGCCTCCAGCCAGGCAAAATTGTGCGCGACTGGCTTGATGAGATGTCAACCTGGCTCAAGGGCATTGACTCCAACCACCTTATTAGTAGTGGTGAGGAGGGCTACAGAGCTGATGGCGACACTTCAGGCAACTATGCCAACTGGATCAATGGTGGATACAAAGGTCAGTTTTACTGTTGTGGGGTCCCTCTTCAGCTTTTCAACAGACAATAACTGCTGCTAGAGGCAAACCAGCATTCGATTATGATGCTTCAAGATGACAAACTGAACACAGTTCGCTGACATGTATTGCTTGCTTCAGGTGTTGATTTTGTTGGAAATATCAATCTTCCTCACATCGACTTTGCCACTGTCCATGTCTACCCAGGTGAGCACCTATGTGGTACTAGTGGCTTGTGCTGTCTTGGCAACAAAGTCAGTTCTGAGGTGTCAGTTGTCTTCGCAGACAACTGGGGCATTCCCGCTTCAGACTTTGAGTGGGTACGCTCCAATATGATTGCTGACAGAGCCAGCATTGCTCACGCTGCTGGTAAGCCTATCATCATGGAGGAATCTGGCATGAAGACTGGGTATGTGGGCAGCCGCAGCTCCTTCTTGGGTGACATGTACCAGTGGGCAAATGAAAACAACTATGCTGGAACGCTGGTCTGGCAAGTATATGCTTGGTGAGCTTCTTCCTCCATGTTGACACTGTGCTAGCGCATTATGACTCAGACACTGAGAATCTGTTGACAGAGATGAGATTGCAAAATGCTGGTGATTGATGCAGCTACAGCTTTTTGATGTTGAATTGCTATCTAAGTTAAATTGCTATCTATGTTGCCGTGTAGATCTTAGCTTGACAATTTACTTATCCAACCATGCACAAACCTAGACTGCCTGCAGGGACTATAATGATGGCCAGTATGACTTCAATTACCAGATGGACGGGGCGCAGGCTATGTGGAATCAGTATGGTTACATGAACTCCAAGTCATAAGCTTGACAGACTTGCGCAATTTGGCACAGCATTTGTTTCCCAGGCTATGTATATGTTGTCTTTGTCAGCTTTCTGTCTTGTGATGTGGACAATGAATTGAATTTCATAGCTTGACTGATATGCATCTAGCAGCAGTGTTGCAAGTTGCTGATTGTTCTTCAAGTCAGCTACTTGAAGTACTGCTGTACATCTGTGAAATCTGAAGTAAGCTTCCAGTCAATACCACTTGTGATAGGTCAAACCTGATGTTGACATATTTGGCAAACTGTTGTCGACAATCTGCAAGCATGAGAGCATTTATGTCATGCAAAAAATGCTCAGTCTTCGAGTTTGTAATGCCACACTGGCATACCCTGGCACATCTGTACGACGTAGTTGATTGCTTGGAGATATAAACCCACTCCTCCTCCGTCAGATTACCCTTGAAAGATTTTCATCACAGTTGTAAAAACACTGACAATAACCTGCAGGTGGCAGTACGCTGTGCCATTACTACCGTCAAAGGCACGTCTCTTGACAAGCTGACTGATCGATGTTGCAACCAGATTCCGTGCACAACACGGGAAACCTAAGATCTTATAGTCGTTCCGCACACCAGACGACATCTGATGGAAAGCAGCCGTGGAAAGGCAAAATCGGCAAGGCGTCCAGCATAGCTGTCGTCCCAGTGGAGCACGATCTAGGGGGTCTGCCACTCAAGATCTAAAGTGCTGTTGTGCAGCGTGTACCCTGTTTCCGCACCTGTCGCCAAGCCCAAAACATTCATGCAGCGCTCAAGCTTGCTAGCCTTGGTCGGTCAAAGCAGCACTCGCAGTTGCTAGTGCGATCATCCTAGCGCTGCAGTATATATCTTGTTGATCTATGTAGCTACAGTTGCAGACGTCGGCATATTCCATGGCCTCACAGAGACCGGGTGTCACGGGTCTGATGTTTTGCTGCAGTGCATCACCCGCGGTCACGTCGTAAGTGGGAGCTAGCTGGGTCTGCAGACAACAGTGCTGGGCCCTATAGGGCTAGCTAGTAGCTACCTATAGGCACCGGCCTCAGCAAATTTGAAGGTGGCAATTGCTATGGAGCTTCTCGAAGTACGTTCACAGTGGACTCAAGCTCGTGAAGTGTCACTAGTGCAGTTTGCGGTGTGATCATCCCTCAAGAAGCTTGAGCACACCCAAGCCTGGTTGAGCTGCACTAGTATTTTCACGCATATGCCACGTGCATGTGCCAGCTGGCTACGTGGTATAACCAAGAGCGCTCCAGCGCCTTCCAATATGCTTCAGGTGTCCGTTGTAGTCTCGGAGCTGCAGGAAGCTGTTCGACGCAGCCACAGATCTCATACAGAAGCCTTCACCAGAGCAGCAGTGGCACTTTGCTTGCAGAGAGGTTTGACTGTCACAGACACAGGATAGATGATGGACCCAATCTTGCTTCCAGAGATGGACCTTGCTTTGCTACAAAGCAGGTCATGCCAAACATATTTTAGCATTGTTACTGGGGATCCAAGCTGTGAAGCAATGGTAGTAGCACATATCCCAGCGCTAATTTCACAACCCAACAAGTTGCCTGTGCGACACATTTTGTCCCGACTGCAAATCAATACCCTGTACCCAGCAAAGACTCAAGATGTTCTGAAGCAAACTACTGACAGCAGTGCTGCTAGCAGCAGCGCCAACAGCAATTTTCCCCACACCAACGCCAGCAGGTCAAGATCGGATGGGTCAAACACTCAAGTAAGTGAATCACATCATGAAAGTTTGGCAAGGCATGCTCCCGTGGTTGCCTTGTTGTGATTTGTTCAGCCAAGTTCACTGCATTGCAATCCCAGATGTGGATCTGATATTTGCTTGAAAGGAATCAGTTGCAGGTGCTTCTGTAGCATGCAGATTTTCTGCAGAGTCTAATTTATCGCAAACAGCTTTTGTTATCTGCAGGTAACAGTGGTGATGGTCAAGACAGCTGTGCAAGCCAAGAAGGTGAACAGCATAGGCATGCAGGTTGGAACAGTTGCTGTGGACTGCGAAGGCTGCTCTCTGTCCCGCTCTGGGAAAATTTGCCTAGTGCAAGTAAGCGCACACATGGCTTGTCTGTCAATCCTTGATGGAGGGCCCTATGGCCAGCTGTGCAACAACATGTCAGCTTCCTACATGCTGATATCAGGCCAGTCTGTACGCAACCATGACACCTGCTCTGCGTCAGAACATATGTCATGTGCATGTTGACATCAATTTACTGTTTCCAGTTAAGCACCTTCCACATAGTGCCTGCTACAAATGGCATGGTCACTGCTTCCCTGTCATCTGCAGGTTTCGGCAGGTGAAACATGCTATGTGTTTGACATGCTGTTACAAGCTCCAGACATAGTGAAGGAGCTCAGAAGCCTGATGGAAAACAGCAGTGTAGTCAAGGTCATACACGACTGCCGGCAAGACCCAGCAGCCCTTTTCTACCAACTGCAGATCAGGCTTGTTAATGTGTTCGACACTCAGGTGCAGCCCCTGCTTACTCATCAGCTTCACAAAACCATCACAGAGCTATGAGCCTGTGTCTCTCCTCGAACTCGCACTGTCAAGCAGAGGCACAGCTGAAGGAGAAGTGTGCACAAGCTTAGTCCTCTTAGTCAGTGGGCGAGCTGTCTGCTGTGCAAGGTGCTTATGGCTTGGTTGCTTTCTGGGATGGCATGCTGGACGTTCAGCAGCAAAACCAACATCGCTGTGGACTGACAAAGCTTCTGGCCATATACGGCTTGCAGCCTCACACAACCAAAAAAGGTATGTTTGCATGATGGATACATTGAGGCATTTGGTCGCTGCATGTGTGTGGCATACCGCATGCTTTGGGGCACTGGGCAGCTCAGTATAGGCTCCTGGTCAAATTGATGCCAAAAGGTGTGGTCTTTTCGTTCTAGTGCTATGACTGAGCGTTTTGGGGAGCTCTGGAGGCAACTTTTTGGCGATATTGTGCTGCATCTGTGGAAAGTTGTACTGTGTCCATTTACAGCTGTCCAAAAGAGAATGGAAAGGGACCATGGCATTTGGCAGAAGCGCCCCTTGTCTGCACAAATGCTGAGCTATGCAGCTGAAGATGTTTCACAGTTGCTGACACTGGCAGCTATCATCACATCTGACCTGGGCAAGGCTGCCCTCAAAATGCTTCCTAAGCTCAGTAAAGCCAATGCTCAATGGTACTGGGATCCTGCTGACAAAGACAGCGCTCAGGCAGCTGACTCTTACAGGTGATGACTAAGCTGTTACAGCTGATACAGTATCGCACCTTGTGGAGTGTACTAGCAAAAGACACACAGACGGACACTCTGGTCATTCTGTGCCTTGTCATGCTGCATCACTGCACATGCGTAAGAGCACATGCATGCATAAGAGCACATGCGTAAGAGCAAGCGTAACAGCGCATGCGTAAGAGCACATGCGTAAGAGCACATGCATATGAGACAGTAGACTGTTGTACTTGCTCCCCTCCCCTCATACGAGCAGTATGTGTTGCTGGACTGCTGCAATACATTTACCCACGTGAGCTAGGCGCATGGACGCTGGGTGCTTGCTATCACTCTTGTAGGCTTGCAACATGTCTGTTTGCTATAATCACTGCAGTGCTCGTGCCAAGCTGCCAACCAATGTTGACCTGGAGATGAGTTTCCCATTGGTTGACGGAGTCCAAAGCTACAAACCCAACTTTGCCGTGGAAGAGGACAACCATGACAATCAAGATGAAAAGCTACCTGACAGCCAGGGTGTTCAAGGTACTGATTAGCAGAAAATGTCCAACTGCATTTAAACTTACATTGACGTGCTTGTTGTGCCAGCACACTAGCATTTGTGAAAGTGATGACCTTAGTTAGTTATGCTTTCGCAAAAATCAAGCTCTTCATGCATGAACAGTAGCCCCAGGACATGCATGCTTGTGCGCAAGACAAAACTTGAGCACCTGCTACAAGATGCACCACTCAAAAGGGGCTCTGCATCATCTAGCTGCAATTGCAAGGCATTGCTCCTGCGCAGCCCGGTATAATGCTTGGCTTCTTTATTTAGTTGACGCCAAAAGGCATAGTCTTTTCTTTCTAAATATGGCATTTGCTATGCAGGGAGTGATCAGCTGGAGGACGCAAGCGTCATGACTATGCTGGACCTGCTACCATACAATGTTGGGTATGCAGTTGCAGAAATTTTCATGCACAGGTATCTGCACTCTGTCTATGCTTGGCAGACACAGAAGTCGTCCAACTGCCTGCAAATCCTGCAGTAATATGCTGTTCAGCCATGGCCAGAACTATGCGCACCATGCTGCCTTCCATGTCAACTGACTGACCGGCATCTTGTTTAGCAGACCACAAGCACTGGCATCTTGCTTGTTTCTAAACTATTTCTGTGTAACGAGTGCAATACAGGAGACGAAGCAAGCTAGTAGAGATAGTAGCTGATGCAGATAGAGATGTGATCATCAGGCTGAGTGATGGCTTCGAGGAGCAGCTGCATGTACGCATGGACATGACAGCAGCTGTGAAAGAGCTGCAGGCAGCCTGCGGCAGCAAGGCACCCACCAGATCCTTGTGGTCTAAAATGTCTACCAAAGCTGTTTGTAAGGGTGAGCTATCACCACATGAAACCAAGTTGATTGCTTGACTTCGACTGCCGTCTGGAAGGCAAAGTCATTGGCAATGTCAGATGTTACCAGTAGTGTGTGCAAGCCATATGACTTGTAGAAGACATTCTGCATGTGCCAGGCATGCTGCCTGAGGTCCAACATCACATATGCTGGCACTCCAAAAAGGGGCAGCTTATGTGCATTGCACAAGAAAGACGGCTTTGGAGAGACAAGACTTATCCTGCACGTACCTAGCTCATCATGAGCTGGAAAGCGAATGTATTATTATTATTACTTACTTAAGTATTATTATGATGTGTGTAGGGGACCCTTTTCACGCAGACAACAGGATGGGATTGAAAGGCACACTGCACCGCATCAGCGCCATACGTGACCGGGATGGAAGTGTCATTGGCATCACATACCGCATTGGGCGCCA
>JAABUK010007307.1_pt1 | contig 16003 bp, 14 predicted proteins | sample 5559141 | NCBI WGS metagenome assembly JAABUK01 (sample SAMN10711869, study PRJNA513367) | rock metagenome | isolation source: Antarctica rocks | place: Antarctica: Victoria Land, Pudding Butte nord | collected 2016-01-03
GCGACGGCGCTGGCGCTGGCCGCGAATCTGGGCGGCGCCGGCGGCTTCCACCACGGGATGAAGTGGGCCTACGGGCGGGGCTTCGACTGGCTGTGGGTCATGGACGACGACGCCCACCCCGCCCCCGACTGCCTGGCGAAGCTGGTGGCGTGCTGCCGCCCCAATGCTGTCCTCGTCCCGGTCCAGCAGGACAGCGCCGGTCGGTTGCACGGGGTCTGCATCTGGGACGGGATCGCGAACGAGGTTGTCTCCGAGGTCCTGGCAGGCCGTCGGCCGCTGACGGCGGCCTATCTTTTTCCATTTGCGGGGCCGCTGCTGTCGCGAGAAGTGATGGAGCAAGTCGGTTTACCCGAGAAGGACTTCTTCATCTCCTTCGATGATTGGGAGTACGCCCTCCGCGTGCAGAGCCAGACGGACGCGAAGATTACTATCGTTCCCGACGCTGTGCTGTTCCACGATGTCGGCGGGAAACCGGAGCGGGTCCGTACCCTCTGGCGCACCAGTACCAGGGCTAAAATCCCCTCGTGGCGGTTATACTACGGGGCGAGGAACCCCGTGTACGCGTTGACGAGGAGCGGGCGGCCACTGCGGGAATTGCGACGATGTGTCCTGATGCAGCTGCGCTGGATGGCGGGAGATATCCTGTACGAACCGGATCGCTGGCAACGCGTGGGGATGCGCCTGCTTGGCCTATGGGATGGGGTTTTCGGGAGGCTCGGCAAGCGCGTCTAGGGCTGGGCCTGCTTGAGTGCGTCGGCATCGCTCGGTGGACCGCCGATGGGTGTAACCGCTGCCGCAGGGCACCGCGCGCTGTCGCACGGGAAGGAGTAACTCCTGGCGCGTAGGGGTCTACATCGCGCCCCGATGTTGCCGAGAGTTGCTTGGTTAGGGAGGAAGTCGGGTCATGGGTGTAACGAGGCCGCTCGCCAAGCGCGCGTTCCTGGCCTTGCCAAAATCGATCCAACCCCTCGCTCGGTACTACCTGAGCGGGCGCTCTCGCAAAATCTTGCAGGTGACGAAAGGCACAGTGGCGGCGGATCCCTGCAAGGGCATGCGCTATGTGCGCCAGTCCCTTAGCAGTAACTACTGCCCCAAGCTCTTAGGGACTTACGAGATGGAGTTATGGCAAGCGACCGAGCAGGTCGTGGCGCACCAGCATCGAACCGTCATCGATATCGGGGCGGCCGAAGGGTATTATGCGGTTGGGTTTGCCAAACGCCCGCCTGCAACAAAGGTCGTTTGTTTCGAGGCGGAGACACACGAACACCATTTCCTCCGGAAACTCGCCACTTTGAATGGGGTGCAGGAGCCGATAGAGTTGCATGCGCTCTATACCCCGATGTTGCTCAATGATGCCCTACAAGCGGAGCGATCGTCGCTCGTCGTCTGCGATGTGGATGGCGGCGAATACGAGTTGTTGGGCCCGGACGCAGTCTCCAGGCTCCGTCACGCCGACATTCTTGTCGAACTCCACGATTTCCTCCGCCCCGGCATCTCCGAGACGATCAGACAGCGCTTTGGCCCGACACACATGATCACACTGATCGAGGGCCGCGAGCGAACTCCGCAAGACTGCCCGCTTCGCGTGCTGGGCGACTGGAAGGAGCAGGCGGAATGCATGGCTGAGGGACGCCACTCCTTGCAGGAGTGATTCTATCTGGTGTCGCGCCGGCCGGAAGCTTGATCAAGCTATCGCCCGCAGTCGGAGGGGAGGAGGATGAGGGCCTCGGTGAGTGAGCGGGTCTGCGCGATCGTGGTGACCTACAACCGGGGGGCGGTGCTGCGCGCGTGTTTGCTCGCGCTGCGGGGGCAGGCGCGCCCGCCCGACCATGTCCTGGTGGTCGACAACGCCAGCAGCGACGGCACCCGCGAGCTGCTGCGAGCGGAGTTCCCGGAGGCGACGGTGCTGGCGCTGGCCGCGAACCTGGGGGGGGCGGGGGGGTTCCACCACGGGATGAAGTGGGCCCACCGGCAGGGCTTCGACTGGCTGTGGATCATGGACGACGACGGGCGTCCGGCGCCGGAATGCCTGGCGCGGCTCCTCGAACACCGTCGGCCCAACAGCATTCTCGTCCCGCTCCAGCAGGACAGCACCGGTCGTCGCTACGGCTTTTTCGTTTGGCGGCAGCGTTCGATCAATGTGACGGAGGAGATCGTCGCTGACGGCCGGCCGGTCGTCGGCGATTTCGTGTTCGCCTTTGTCGGGCCGCTGATCTCCCGCGAGGTGGTGGCGCGGGTCGGGCTGCCCCGTGCGGACTATTTCATCTGGTTCGATGACTATGAGTACGCGCTCCGTGCCGGGAGCGAGGGCGGGGCGGAGATCGTCGCCGTACCCGGTGCCCTCTTCTTCCACGACTATGGGGGACCGTCGAAGCGCGTGCGCTTCTTGTGGAAGCGCAGTCTCCGCAGTGTGCAGCCGTCGTGGAAGACCTACTACGAGGCGCGGAACCAGTTCTATACGTTCACGCGCCTCAGGCACAATCCGGGGGAACTACTCCAGTACCTGCACTACCAGCTCCGCCCGCTCCTGGGTGACCTCCTCTACGAGCCGGACCGCCGAGAGCGGCTGGGGATGCGACTCGCGGGTATTCGCGACGGCGCGCTCGGGCACCTGGGGAAGCGGGTATGACCGAGCGGGTCTGCGCGCTGGTCATGACCTGGAACCGCAAGGATCTCGTGCGCCGCTGCTTGCATTCCCTGCAGGCGCAGACGCGCCCCCCCGACGAGATCCTCATCCTCAACAACGGCAGTGCCGATGGCACGCGGGAGCTGCTGCGCGAGGAGTTCCACCAGTATCCGGTGCTCGATGCCACCCGCAACCACGGCGCTTCCTGGGGCTACCACCAGGGGATCAAGTGGAGCTTCCGGGAGGGGTTCGACTGGACGTGGGTGGTCGACGACGAGGGATGGGCGGCGCCCGACTGCCTGGAGATGCTGCTGCGGCACCGCCGACCGAATGCCGTGCTCGTGCCGCTCAAGCAGGACAGCAACGGCTTTGTCTACGGGATCGCGGCGTGGCGCCGCCGCAATGTCGACGTGACGGCCGAAGTCGTCGCGCGGGGGGGGGTGGTCAGTGGCGATTTCCTGTTCGACTTCACCGCGCCACTGATCCCGCGCGCGATCGTGGCGCGCGCGGGGCTGCCGAACAAGGAGTTCTTCATCTGGTTCGACGACTACGAATACGCGATGCGGGTCAGGCAGGAAACGGGTGCGGACGTGGTCAACATCCCCGATGCGGTGTTCTACCACGACTTTGGGACCAACTCTCGCGCGGTGCGTTTCCTGGGGCGGCGCAGCATGCGCAGCGACCTGCCGGCCTGGAAGCTGTACTACGGTGCCCGCAACCCGCTCTATACCATCCTACGGACCCGGCACCGACTCGACGAGCTCGCCATCTTCTTCCTGGTCCAGTTCCGGCTGCTGCTGATGGACATCGCCTACGAGGCCGACCGCTGGCGGCGGGTGCGGATGCGCCTGCTGGGGATGCGGGATGGGGCGCTCGGGCAACTGGGCAAGCGTGTGGAGGCGGGCTAATCTGTACCGCGCCGGTGACACTGTCGAGGTGCGCGGCAATCCGCGCAGGGCAAGCCGACCAGTGCGCCACTCCGGGTCGGTGGGCCAGCCTAGTCGACGACCAGGACCGGCACTCGCCCCAGCACCCCACCTGTGCTGCCCTACGCCGATGCCGGGACGGGCATAGGGCTCGGCAGGGCGCTGCTAATCCGGTACTGAAGCGACCCGGAGCCGATCGGTCGCTTCGGCTACTGATGCTGCAGTTGATCGATGTGGGGCATGCGGAGCGGCGCTCGCCACCGACCGGCGATTGCGGGCGGCGCACCCGGTCGTGTACACTGTACCAATGTCGGCAACCTACGGGGCGATGTCGGCAACCTACGGGGCGATGTCGGCAACCTACGGGGCGATGTCGGCAACCTACGGGGCGATGTCGGCAACCTACGGGGCGATGTCGCGTGCCGGTCAGCCAGGGGGCCCGATTGGCGACATCGGCGCGCGGCTGATGGGGTGTGATTTGGCGAGCAGGCACGGGGGATAGCGGGAGGGCCGATGGAGGTGCGCTTGGGCCGGTTCCTGGACTGGGACCGGTATCAGCCGGTGCTGCGTCGCTGGTGGCTCCCACTGTTGCTGGGCATCCTAGTCGGTGCGGCACTCGGGCTCGTCGTCAGCTTATGGGAGCCACGGGCGTACAAAGCCCAAACGTACATCTTGATCAATCAGGTGCAGACGCCGGGGCAGCCGGCTCTGAGCGATGTGGGCCTTAGCCAGGGTGCGGCCGGATATTACAGCCAGGTGGTCACCAGCAAGCCCTTCCTCCGCGAAACGAGTCGGCAGCTCGGTCTCTCTGCGAATGAGGAAGCACTCCTGAGCGCGAATGTCACCGCTCGAGCCCTCCAGGGTACCCAATATCTTACCATCAGTGTGACGGACCGCGACCCGCAACGCGCCGCCGCTATCGCCAACCGGCTGGCCCAGACGCTGGTCGGGCGCGTCCAGCAGTCGCGGAGCGGGAACGTCGAGCCGGTACGGGCGGAAATCGACCGAGAACTCGATGAGGCTCGCCAGCGGGTGACTGAGGCCTCGGACCTGTTGCAGCAGTTGCTCGCCAGGCCGGACGCCGGCAACCAGGCGTCGGCGGAAGTGTTCCGCCTCCAAAATCAATTGGAACTCTATCGCGGTGTCTATCTGAGCCTGCTCGATACCCAGCGGAGGATCCGGCTGGAGCAGTTGCAGGCCGCGTCGGCGGTTTCGATCGTTCTCCCGGCCGATGTGCCGACCACGCCCGTGCCGCGCGACATCGCCTACAACACGGCGCGAGCCGGGTTGATCGGCCTGTTGCTGATGCTGAGCCTCGCCGTCGTCATCGAAGTATTCGATGATCGGCTGCGCGACCGGGAAGACCTGCGGCGGCGTTTCGGGCTTGTCCCGCTCGGGGCGTTCGCCGCTATGCCCCGCAGCGGGGCGCGGATCCTGGCCGACCAGGTACTCCCAGTGGGCGAGGGGCTGATCGAAAGCGCCCGCCAATTGCGCACCAATCTCGGTTTCGTGACCCCGGGGAGCCCTATCGTGCTCTGTATCAGCAGCGCGCGTCGGGGTGAGGGGGCGACGACCGTGGCGGCGAACCTGGCGCTTACCGAGGCGGAGGCCGGCAGGCGCGTCATCCTCGTCGACGCCAACCTGCGCGCCCCGTCGTTGCATGATCTCTTTGCGTTGCCGAATGAGCACGGCTTGAGTACCTTCCTCGTGCAGCCGCATATGCCATTCCCCCCGCCTCTCCACGATGCGCCCGGGGGGGTGCGGGTACTCGTCGGGGGACCTGTTCCGCCCAATCCGCTCGAACTCCTCGGCTCCCAGCGGATGGCCGAATTGCTCGACGAATTGCGCGCGCGCGCGGACATCGTTATCCTCGATGCCGCCCCGATCCTGTCCAGCGACGGCACGCTCGCCTTGCAGCGCGCGGTCGGCGGGATAATCCTGGTGATCGATCCGCAGCGGACGGGTGCGCGGCGCTTGCAACAGGTGCTCGGGTTGGTGCAGCAGGCCTCGGGCACCATCCTCGGTGTCGTGTTCAACAAGGAGCACGGACGACAGCGGGGATTTCGCACCGGCAGCGGTACCCGCTCCGGCCCTGGCGGGCGAGAGCAGGCGGGGCGCCGGGGCACCATCGTGGTTCCGGCACCCCGACCAATCGGGGTGCCGGAGCGCGTGGAGACGCTGGGTGGGGGCGGGCGGGATGACTAGGCGGTGTCGGCAGGGGCGCGTCGCGGCGTCGGCCTGGACCACGCCGGTCCAGCCCGTGGCGTTGCCCGGTCGTCATATCGCGCGCACAGCGACGATGTCGCGGCACCGCATTGTCTTTCTCATGACGGCGATCGGCTATGGTGGTGCCGAAACGCAGTTGATCGCCCTCGCCACCCGCCTCCAATCCCGCGGCTGGCAGGTGCGCGTGGTCTCGATGCTGCCGCCAGAAGCCGCGACGGAGGAACTGGTGGGCGCCGGTATCCCGGTCGCCACCCTCGGCATGACCCGCGGGGTGCCCGACCCGCGCGCGATCATCCGGCTTGCCGCCCTGCTGCGGCGCTGGCGACCCCGAGTCGTCCACAGCCACATGGTGCATGCCAACCTGCTCGCGCGGGTCGCGCGGCCGCTGTATCGGGCACCGGTGCTCGTCGCGACCGCGCACAACATCGACGAAGGCCCGGACAAGCGAACTGCCGCGGGGGTGGCGCGGCAATCTGCGGCGGGCCAGGGTGGCGCCAGTTGGCGTGAGCGTGCCTACCGCCTCACCGATCCGCTGTGCGACTTGACGACGAATGTAAGCCAAGCGGCTGTCGACCGCTACGTCCGAGTCGGGGCCGCCCCGCGACGCAAGATCCGCTTCGTGCCCAACGGGATCGATACCGCGCGGTTCCGGCCGGACGCGGCGGCGCGGGAACGGCTACGGCGCGAGTTGGGAGTGGGGGGGCGGTTCGCCTGGCTGGCCGTCGGGCGCCTGGAGGCGGCCAAGGATCATCGCACGCTGATCCAGGCCTTCGCGGCGCTGCACCGGCAGCAGCCGGGCGCGCTGCTCCTGCTCGCGGGCCACGGTCGGTTGCGGCCGGAGATCGAGGCGCACGTCGCGGCTGCGGGGCTGGCGGGGGCGGTACAGTTCCTGGGCCTGCGCAGCGACATCCCCGACCTGATGAACGCGGCCGACGCCTATGTCATGTCCTCGGCCTGGGAAGGACTCCCGATGGTGTTGCTGGAGGCCGGGGCGGTCGGTCTGCCGATTGTGGCGACGGCCGTCGGGGGTAATGGCGAGGTGGTGATAGACGGTGAAAACGGTTTCGTGGTGCCGCCGCGGCGGCACCACGCGCTGCTAGGGGCGATGGGCCGTGTCATGGCCTTGCCGCCGCCCGCCCGCGCGCGTCTCGGCGCGGCGGGGCGGCTGCGTGTCGAGGCGCGGTACAGCCTCGATCGCGTGGTGGATCAGTGGGAGGCGATCTACGGGGAGCTGCTGGCGCGCAAGGGCATGGTGCACCCTGGGGGCGCGAGGCGCGATGATGGTGGCAATGATGCTGAGCGGTAGCGGCGGGCAGGGTGCGGGGATGGGCACCATGCGCGCCGAGCGTAACCTGGCCGTGCGCTGGTTCGGTGTCGCCTTACTCGTCCGGTTGCTCGCGGGCGCCCTCGCCGACCTCTACTCGACCAGCCGGGGCTTCGAGGGTTTTTTCCCGCTCGCTTCCGGGGCGGACGATCGGTTCTACTGGCAGGTTGTCGAGCAATACTTCCAGGGGGAGCGAATCTACGTCTCTAACTCCTATCCGTGGGCGCTGATCGCGCTCTTCTTCGTGACCGGCCCGAGCCTCGTGCTCGGCAAGCTGCTGAGTGTGGTTGCCGGCGCGCTCACCGTCTATCTCGGCGTCCGCATCGTGCAGACGGTGGCGGATGGGCATCCGTCGGGGCCGGCCGGCCGCGAGGCGCGCGACGGGGCGGCGCATTGGGCCGGCACCTTGCTCACCTTCTACCCGTCGTTGCTTTTCTACTCCACCCAGCTGGTCCGGGATGCGATCCTGACCCTGCTGGGCTTCTGGGCGCTCTACTTGGCGATGCGCTTCCTGCGCCAGCCCCACCCGTTGTACGCCGGGCTCGGGCTCGTCGTGCTCGCGGGGCTCTTTCTGTTCCGCTTCTACGCAGCCGTGGCGCTCGCGGCGAGCGTCGTGCTGTTCGCATTCCGCTTCCGGCCCCGGTGGTTCGTCCCGGCGTCTGCGCTCGCGGGGTTGGGAGCCATCGCGGCCCGGCGGGGGCTGTTCGGTTTGGGGATGATCGGGCAGTGGCTCGATCCGGCGCGGATCGCCGGCTTTCGCGCGTCGACCTATTCGATCGGGGGCAGTGCCGCCGGGATCGAGATCGATTTCAGTCATCCGCTTGCCTTCCTCACGAGCTACGGCTACAGCTTCGCCACCGCGATGTTCGGCCCCTTCCCGTGGCAGTTGGCCTCGGCGGTGCAGTGGATCGCCCTGCCCGAGGCGCTGGGATTGTGGCTGCTGTCCCCGATCTGGGTCTGGGGCATCATCATGCTGATCCGCGGGCGACTCGGGGAGGATGGGCTGCTGCTGCTGTTCAGCCTGGTGCTGATCGGCGCCGTCGCCCTCTTCAGCGACAACATCGGTGCCAACACGCGCCTGCGCTTGCTGCCGTGGGGCGCGTTCTTGCTGTTCGCCGCCTCGCGGATGCCGCGGGTCACCCTGGAGCGGTGAGGGGAGGCGACCCGGCGACCCGGCGTCGGGCCGATTGCGACGATCCGGTTTCCCATCGTCCCGGAGGGCAGGCATGGAGGCACCGCGCATTCTCTACATCATCACCCGCGCCGACATCGGCGGGGCGCAGGCGAACCTGCTCGATCTGATCGCCGGGCTCCACGCGCGCTACGATGTCCACCTCGCCACCGGCACCGACGGGCCGCTCACGGCGCGGGTGCGCGCCCTCGGCCTGCCTGTGCATCTGGTGCCAAGCCTGGTGCGGCAGATCAACCCGCTGACCGATCTGCGCTCGGTGCAGGATTGTGCCCGGCTGATCCGCCGGCTCCGGCCGCGGCTGATCCACGCGCACAGCAGCAAGGCCGGCATCGTCGGGCGCGCGGCGGCGCGCCTCGCTGGCGTCCCCGCGATCTTCTCCGCCCACGGCTGGGGCTTCAGCCCGGGCACGCCGCGCGGCCGCCGGACGGTTGCCCTGTGGAGCGAGCGGGCCGCAGCGCCGCTGGCCGCGCGGATTATCTGCGTCTCGGAGTTTGACCGGCGGCTGGCGCTGCGTGCCGGCGTCGGCAGCCGCCGGTCGCTGGTCACGATCCGCTACGGCATCGGCGCGGCGGCGGCCCCGCCGGCCGCGCCGGCGGATCAGCCGCCGCGGTTCGTCATGGCGGCCCGATTCAACGAGCAGAAGGACCAGCACACCCTGCTGCGCGCGCTCGCGCGCGTCCCGGTGGGGCTCCAGCTCGATTTCGCCGGGAGCGGGCCATCGCTGGAGGCGTGCCGCGCGCTGGCCCGCCGGCTCGGCGTCGCCGACCGGGTGGCCTTCCTCGGCGACCGCCACGACGTGCCCGATCTCCTGGCGCGCGCGCAGGGCTTCGTCCTCAGCACCCATTACGAGGGGTTGCCGCTCAGCATCATGGAGGCGATGCGCGCCGGCCTTCCGGTGGTAGCCACGCGGGTGAGCGGGATCCCCGAGGAGGTGCTCGACGGGGAGACGGGCCTGCTGGTGCCCCACGGGGACGTTGCGGCCCTCGCCGCCGCTCTCGGACGCCTAGCCGAAGCGCCGGTGGTGCGGCGGCGTATGGGCGAGGCCGGGCGGCAGAGATTCTTGCGCGAGTTCACGATCGAGCGCATGCTGGCGGAAACGGAAGGGGTCTACCGCGAGATCCTCGAGCGTTGATCGACGCGCGTCGCCGATAGCGGGAGGTGCATCGCCCCTTATCTAGGGGGACGCAACCGGATGGGGGGGCCGAGACACGCCCGGCCAACGCTTGGGTTACAGGTGCTGGTTGGATCGATGGCCGATAGATGGGGTGAACTCGTGCGTGTAGTCGGCATGACGCCCCATCCCTCGCACCACGGGGGGCGAAAGCATCGGCCAGCGAGGTTACCCGAATGTATGTCGGAGGTCGTGGCCGAGTGCGGGCCGAGACGTTCCACTGTAGGTGTCGTGCGTGTTTGTGCCGCGGGCTGCGGCGCTCGCCGCCTCGCCGTATCGGGCGGCGACCGGCGACGATGGAGGCGATAGCGTGGCTGTATCGGGTGGGGCGCCGCGCGCGCCGCAAGCGGGGTCGACGCCTGATCCATACGATGGGGACGACGAGGCACCCCGAACCGGGGCGTGGGCGCGGCCTCGGCTGCACCTTTCCGAGCGCGTCCTGCTCCTGGTCATCGTGGATGGCCTGTTGATCAACCTTGCCCTGTTCCTGGCGCTCTTGATCCGCCCGGTCCCGTTGTGGTTCTACCTGGGCGGCTACCGCCTCTCCCAGCAGACGGTGCGGGCGATCCTCGATCAGTCGTCCTGGTTCATCATCCTCAGCATCGTCTGGTACGTCTGCGCCTTCATGCTCGATTGCTACAACTTGCGTCGCGCCACCAGCCCTCTGCAGTCGCTCGGCCCGCTGGGCGGCGCGATCTTCCTGACGTCCGCGTTCTACCTGCTGATCCCGCGGCTCACGCCCGCGCTACCGACGTCGCGCCTCGATATCCTCATCTTCCCGCTGCTCGGGGTGCTGGTCCTCGGTGCGTGGCGCGCCGTGTACGCCACGGTGCTGGTCCAGCCCGGCTTCCAGCAGGGCGCGTTGGTGATCGGCGCGGGGTCTGCCGGGCGTACGCTGGTGCGCGCGATCAACCAACTGGGCGGGGGGGATGGGGCGACGCCGCGGAGCATCGGCTATCAGGCCCTCGGTTTCATTGACGACGACCCGGCGAAGCAAGGGACGATCGTCGAAGGGGTGCCGGTGCTGGGGACGCGCCACGACCTGGTGCGGCTGGCGCGTCGGCTGCGGCCGAGCGAGCTTGTCGTCGCGATCACGCACGCCGAAACGATCGACAACGCGCTCTTCGGGGCGATCCTGGCCTGTCACGAGATGGGGCTCGCGATCACCACCATGCCGACGCTGTACGAGCGTTTGACCAGCCGCGTGCCGGTCGAGCACGCCGGTCGGGCGCTCTCGGTCGTACTGCCGTTGCTCCGACCGGTTACCCATCGGTTCTACCTGGTCTTCAAGCGCCTGCTCGATATCGCCGTCGGCCTGTTCGGCTGCCTGATGCTGCTTGCGGTCATGCCGTTCATCTGGCTGGGGAATTGCCTCACCTCCCCCGGCCCGCTCTTCTATTCCCAGGTGCGGGTGGGCAAGGGGGGCCGGACCTTCCTCGTGCCCAAGTTCCGCTCCATGACAGTGGACGCCGAGAAGCAGACCGGCGTGGTGTGGGCGGTGGAGAACGATCCCCGCATCACCCCGATCGGGCGCTATCTGCGCAAGAGCAGGCTCGACGAGTTCCCGCAGTTCTGGACGATCCTCAAAGGGGACATGAGCCTGATCGGCCCGCGGCCCGAGCGCCCCTACTTCGTCGAGCAGCTGGCCACGCAGATCCCGTTCTACCGGGTGCGGCATACCGTGAAGCCGGGCCTGACCGGCTGGAGCCAGGTGATGTATCGCTACGGGGCGAGCGTGGAAGACGCCCTGACGAAGTTGCAGTACGACCTCTACTACATCAAGCATCAGGGTATCCTGCTGGAACTCCGTATCCTGCTCAAGACGGTTCCCACCCTGATCGGTTTGCGGGGCCGATAGCCGCGCCGACCGGACCGGCACCCGGTCCCCCGTGATCCTCGTGCGTGTTCGCTTCAGGGCACTACGGCGATGGAGGTGATTGGCGGGTATGCGGAGGTTCCATCCTCTTTACACCTGGACGCTGGGCGCCTTGTCGCCGCCGGGGTGGGGCCGGCGAGCACCCCGCCGGTTAGGCGCCGCCAGATTTCTGGTCGGCGTGCAGGGCGTGGTGTTCGACGAGGCGGAGCGGGTGTTGGTGCTGCAACACACCTACCGTCGGCGGCAGCCGTGGGATATCCCGGCCGGGTTTGTCGGCGACCGCGAGTCCCTGGAAGCCGCGCTGGCGCGCGAACTGGAGGAAGAGACGGGGCTGGTGATACGAGTGGGCGAAGTCTTCCATGTCTACGACACCGGCGATCGACCCGGCCAGATGATCGATCTGTGCTTCCTCTGCTCCTATCAGGGCGGTACCTTCCGCCCGAATGCCGAAATCGCCGCGATGCGCTTCTGTGCGCTGGATGACTTGCCGCCGGACATGCCCGACCGCCGGTCACTCCTGACCAGGGCGCTCGTTTTGCACCGGCAGCGTGCCGACGAGCGCGATCGTGTCACCCCGGCCCGATAAGCGCCCGGCGCGGATTTTGCCGCCCGCCATCCCCACCCCCCGCGCGGATGGCGGTGCCACGGGGACGGGCCCGATGGCCGGTGATCTCAGCGTCCCCGCCACCCGAGCCGGACGACCTCGTATGCCCCGCGGGCGAACGACTCGGCTTCGGCTCGCCACTCTGGGCGCTGCCCCGCGCGACGCGGGGCGATCGCGCGCGCCAGATAGAACGGCGTGCGGGAGAGGAGGCCGGCCGCCAGGATCGCATCGAACAGGAGGAGACGCGGCCGGCCGGCACGCGTCCGGCGCGCGTAGTGATGGTGCAGTCCCTGGATCCAGAGGGTCGAGAAACGGCCGCCGCGCTGACGGGTACTGCTGCGGTCCAGATGCACGACGCAGGCTGCCGGCTCATACCAGAGTTCCCAGCTGCATCGGCCGATCCGGTCGCACCACTCGACATCCTCGGCGTAGAGGAACCAGTCCTCGTGGAGCGGGCCGACCGACTCGGCCGTGGCACGCCGGACGACCAGGCAGGCACCGGACAGCCAGCCGACCCGCTGTCGACGGTCGGCGATGGTGTGCAGGCCCCGAACCCGCCCCGATGTCAGACGGGACACCCCGGAGGCGTGCGCCAGGATCGTCCCGAGCGTCGGCTGCCAGCCCCCGTTGCGGATCGCGTAGCGCCCGGCAGGGTCGAGCAACTGCGGGCCAACCGCGCCGGCCTGCGGGCGGGCGATCAGGAAGTCGACCAACCGCTCCAGGGCCCGGTCCGCGATCAGGGTGTCGGGGTTCAGCAGCGCAAGGAAGTCCCCGCGCGCGATCGGCAGTGCGAGGTTGTTGCCGGCGGCATAGCCGCGGTTTGCCCCGCTCGCGATCAGCCGCACCGCCGGGAACTCGCGGCGCACCAACTCGGCGCTGCCGTCGGTCGAGGCGTTGTCGACGACGATGATCTCGTGTGCCACCGCCGCTGTCTCGCGCGCGATCGACCGGAGGCAGTCGCGCAAGAGTTCGCCCGTGTTCCAGTTGACGATGATGATCGAGAGTGTCGGCACCATCCTCGCCCCTCTCCGATACGCAGGCTTCTGTCGGTCGTAGCGGCTCGCGCAGTGGGGGCACCCGGGAAGGGCGGGGGACGCACCGGCAGCGAAGATGATGCATACACCCGGCCACGGGGGCCGTCGCTCAGTAGGTGCCTCGCCCACGCAGCACAGCACCGATGGTGGGGTCGAGGATGCAGAGATCGAGCCGGAAGGGGTCGTTCTCCAGGTTCTGGTGCAGCGACAAATCGCTACACCCGTTCACCCGCCACCAGCCGGTCAGGCCGGGGCGTAGCGCGGTGCGCTTGTGCTGCCACGCCTCGTGCTGCGCGGCGACGAATGGCCGCTCCGACCGCGGCCCGACGATGCTCATCTCGTCGCGCAGCGCATTCACGAGTTGTGGCAACTCGTCGAGGCTTGTCGACCGCAGGGATCGCCCCACCCGCGTCGCGCGCGGGTCGTCCGCGATTTCGAACAGGTCCCGCTTCCGGTGTTCCACACCGAGTACCCGGGGCAGGCGCTGGTCGACGTCAACATGCATCGTGCGGGATTTTAGCATATCGAAGGCCCGGCCTCTCAGCCCTCGCCAAGGGATAGGGGTACACATCCCGGCCGCGTCATTGGCCGACAGGCAGATTCTCTCATCCCGGTCGAGCGAGAGATGAGGCGACGGCGGCGGCAGCCCTCGCGTCGGGCTCCGCACCGGCGGCATCCGCCGGTGCGAGCCGCGCGGCGTCGAACACCGTCTAGCGGCGGAAGACGGCCCAGGCCCAGGTGAGCAGCTTGCGCGCGGTGGCGACCAGGGCGACCATGCCAGTGCCGTGTCCACATTCTTGAAGCTGTGCAGCGGCCCCTGCGGCGGTATTGCCAGGTCAAGATCGCAGGTGGTCAGCGTGCGATACTTGCGGCATGAATATAACACTCGCGCCCCCCGACTGCCGCCGTCACCGCTATCCGCCGGAGGTCATCGGCCACGCCGTGTGGCTGTACTTCCGCTTCGCGCTGAGCTACCGGGACGTGGAGGAACTGCTGGCCGAGCGCGGCGTCATCCTGACGTACGAGACGGTGCGCCAGTGGTGCCGCAAGTTCGGGCAGGGGTATGCCAACGAATTGCGCCGTCGTCGCCCCCAACCTGGCGATAAGTGGCACCTGGATGGCCTGATTGCAATACCACCTTTCGATGGGCTGCGCCGCCGAACGGGATGAGGTAGCGGATCGCCACCTCGGGCGGGGCGACGAGGACGCGGTCGATCAGTACTTCGACCAGCTCGCGCCGACGCGCGAAGGACGCCTGGTCCAGCCCGTGGGCGATGGTCGCCCGGAAGGTCTCCACGTGTGTGGCGAGCATAGCGACCTGCGCCTGCTGCTCCGCGCTCGTCGCGAACTGGTGCTCGTCCCGTGTCAGGTCGGTGAGGCGCCCTTCCAGCGCCCGCACACGGGTCTGCAACTCTTCGAGGGTGACCGCCTCGGCGGCGTAGGCGTCGATGAGCCGCTGGCGTTGACGCTGGAGCGTGGTACGGCGCTGCCGCAGGTCGTGCTGCCGGGTGGTGCGGGCATCGTCGTTGAGCCGCCCGGCCTGCGCTCGTCGCACCGCCTCGGCAAGCACCGCCGGGTCGCTGAGCACCTGACAGATGTCGGCCCAGACCGCGGCATCGAGGGCGGCGGTGGGAACGGTGTGGGGTGCGAAAAGGCCATCCGAGATGCGGGCTGTCAAGTGAAGCGGGCAACGCCGCGCCCCGCTCCAACTTTATACGTTGTCCGTACAATGCCGGGCCATCTTCGACTAGCGGACGGCCTTTTTGCACCCTACAGGGCGTGAACCAGTTCGGCCCGCGCGTCATCCATGCTTGACATGCCCCGCCTCCTGGCTTACCCTAATCCCCCTTAGGTTGAGCCAGCGGCACGGGGCGACGCGGCGGTCTAATGCGACATAATGTGACGGGGAGGGGTAAGGATGAGCGATGCGGTGGGCGTGGTCGAGCTGCGTGAGGACGAGTCGCGCGCGCTGTCGGCGGTGGCCGCTGTCCACGCGCCGCACACCGACCCGACCGCCGCGTATCTCGCGAGCCTCTCGCCGAAGGGGCGCACGACGATGGTCGAGCGGCTGCGGGCGGTGGCCGCGCTGCTCGACGTCCCATACGAAGAGATCATCTGGCACGAGCTGCGCTTCCAGCACGTCGACGCCATCCGCCAGCGCCTCCTCGCGGCGGGCCGCGCCCCCGCGACCGTCAACCTGACCCTGGCCGCCTTCCGCGGGATCGCCCGCTACGCGCGCAACCTCGGCCTGATCACCCCCGAGGAGCACGACCGCATCCGCGACGTCAAAGCGGCGCGGGGGTCGCGGCTGCCGGCGGGGCGCGCGGTCCTCGCCGGGGAGCTGGGGGCGCTGGTCGCCGCCTGCACCGCCGACCGGACCCCGGCGGGCGTGCGCGACGCGGCGATCTTCGCGGTGTTGTACATCGGCGGGATCCGGCGGTCGGAGCTGGCCGGGCTCGACGTCGCCGACTGGACGCCGGCGCCGCCGACGCTGCGCGTGCGGCACGGCAAGGGCGACAAGGAGCGCCTCGTCCCGCTCGTCGGGGCGGCGGCCCGGGCGCTCGACGACTGGCTGCGGGTGCGCGGGGACCGCCCGGGCGGGCTCTTCCTGGCGATCACCCGCCACCGCACGATCGTCGGCACCGGGATGACCAGCCACGCCGTCTACAACGTCCTGGCCAAGCGCCAGCGCGAGGCCGGGGTGGCGAAGCTGTCGCCGCACGACTTCCGGCGTACCTTCGTCGGGGACCTGCTCGATGCGGGGGTCGACCTCAGCACCGTGCAGCAGCTGGCCGGGCACGCCAGCGTGGCCACGACCGCGCGCTACGATCGGCGCGGCGAGGCGACCAAGCGGAAGGCGGTCGAGGCGCTCCACTTCCCCTACCGGCGCGGCCCGGGGTGAGTCGCAATGGATCGGCATGACCACGCGAAATGCTCATGCGCTTGGCGCTGATCTGCAGAACGGGCTCGTACCATGGCATGTGCGTACCAGCGCCGAACGCCCCTGGCACAACTGTTGTTAAA
>JAABUK010007309.1_pt1 | contig 16002 bp, 12 predicted proteins | sample 5559141 | NCBI WGS metagenome assembly JAABUK01 (sample SAMN10711869, study PRJNA513367) | rock metagenome | isolation source: Antarctica rocks | place: Antarctica: Victoria Land, Pudding Butte nord | collected 2016-01-03
AACAAGGAGGGGCCGGGGGAGGTTTATGCAAAGTTCCGCAAACCGCGTCCGAAGTCCTCAGCCGTAACGCTCGTTTTTCCACGGGTCGGCGTGATTGTGGTAGCCGCGCACTTCCCAGAAGCCCGGCTCGTCGCGCTCTTGAAAGCGCAAGCCGACCAGAAATTTCGAGCCTTTCCATGCGTAAAGCTTGGGCACAATCGTGCGCAAAGGGCCGCCGCGATCTGTCGGAATCGCTTGCCAGCCGTTGTCTTTGCCGTTCAAATTCAAGACGAACTCATCGGCCAGCAGCACATCGTTGTCTATCAACTCTTCCAGCGGCGTGTTGGTTGTATAACCTTCGGCGCCCTGCTGAATGACGAAGCGCGCCTTGTCGGTCGGCATGACGAGCGCGGCCAAATCGGAAAAACGCACGCCGCCCCATTGAACGTCCAGCTTGCTCCACGTCGTGACGCAGTGAAAATCGGTCGTCTGGCGCACGCGCGGCAACTGCTTCCAATCGTCCCACGAAAGCTCGATCGGGTTCTCGACATCACCCCACACTTTGAAGCGCCACGTCGCGGGATTAAAAGCCGGACGCACGCCCAAATCCAAAATCGGAAAGCCTTTGCTTTCGTGCTGTCCCTGCGGAATGCGTCGCGCCGCGCGTTCGGCAGGCGTCGTTTTCAAAGTCGTCGGCTGAAAGTGCCCGCTTTGGTCTTCACGCTTGAAACGTTCCAGCAGCTTGGCTTTGGCAGCCAACATCTTCTCGTTGAATTGGGGATTTTGTTCGCTCATTTCGAGTACTCGATTCCTGTGATTTAATGTTTTTACATCGGCTTAGCAAACGTTCAGCGGCTTTCAAGGGCGCCACTTTTTTGACAACCAATATCCAAAAACAAAAGACCAAACGGGAATTGAAAGTGCAGCGATTTGCAAGCTGTACCAAACGGCGATCGAGAAATCACAACTGGACTGGAGTTTTTCGGCGAAACATAAATGATAGTAGGAACAAGGCTCAAGAAAGTTAGAAATCCGCAACACAAACCGACGAATAACGAGCCAAAGAGAAGGATAAAAACGCGCATAAACTGCCGGTTTCGAGTACTCGATATTCCGTATTCATCGTTCCATATTCCGCATTACTGCTTTCCGGCACGCATCAGAACGACGTTGACGGACGGCGGCTTAACGCCCAGCACTTCGACATCGGGCACATCGGTTTGCGCGTTGAGCGTGACTTCCTGATCTCCGGCGCGCGGTTCCAGCGCGACTTGCGACAACTTGATGTGCGAACCGGCGGAAACCGAGGACGCGACCGGCGCCAAAGGGTTGAGAGGGTTCGCCAGCGCACCGCCTTTGATGTTGCGCAGCATCAGATGCGGCCCGGAAACCGTGACCGAAACACGCGCCGGCAGTTTGCTCCCAGCCCGAAACGCCCAGCCGGCCGGCGGCGACAATTTCAATGGCACCTCGACTTCGGCGGTTTCGGTCGGATTGACTTCGCCACGCACATGCAGCCACAAAAAAATCGCCAGAACGAGCGAAATGAGTTTCAAACTCCAGTTGTGCAGCAAGCGATTCATGATGACAGGAGTTTAGAGACGAGAGGCTGGAAACTGCAAATCGAGTACTCGAAGATGGGATCAAGAAGATTGGATCAACCAGATTCCAGCCTCTTCTTCAGCCTCACAATCAATGTCTTTTCCAGGCCGCGCGCAAAGTGCCGATGGTTGTGCGCGGCAAGCTGCGCGCGGCGACTGAAACACCCCGCGCGAAAGGCCGCAAGCGCGCGGCGCCTTCGGCTCGTCCCAGCAGCGACAACAGCTCGTCGGCCAAAAGTCGGGTTTGCAAAATCGAGGTCATGGTGCCTTCGTGCGCCAAACTGACGTTGCCGCTTTCTTCGCTCACGACAACCACAATCGCGTCCGTCGTTTCGCTCAATCCCAATGCGGCGCGATGGCGCGTGCCGACGGTGCGCGGCAGGTTTTGCGTTTGCGACAGCGGCAAAATGCAACCCGCCGCGACGACATTCCCTTCGTGCAAAACGACGGCGCCGTCGTGCATCGGACTTCCGGGATAAAACAACGTCAGCAGAAAATCGGCGGACAAGCGCGCGTTCAACATCGTTCCGGTCGCTGAAACATCGTCCAAACCGGTGTCGCGCTCGACGACAATCAAGGCGCCAATCGAACGCTGCGCCAACTGCTCGACGGCTTTGGTGATTTCGCTGACCGCGCGCGCCGCTTCCGGGTTCGCGCCACGATTGCGCGTCAGGCCCAAAACGCCCAACTGCCCGCGCCCTAATTGATCCAAAGCCGCGCGCAATTCCGGCTGAAACAGAATCACGACGACCAACGCCGAGGCAAAAATCGCCTGCCGAATAATCCATTGCAAGGTGTCGAGTCCGAGCCATTGCGCCACTTGCATCACGACCAGCAGCGTCACCAGACCTTTCAATAATTGAATGGCGCGCGTGCCTTTGGCCAGCACCAACAAGCCGTAAATCATCGACGCGACCAGCCCGATGTCGAGCAGCGCGACCAGATCGATCTGGCGCAACAACGGCCACAAGTTGTTCAGAAACTGCGTTTGCATGAAATCGAGTACTCGATTGGCCAGCGAATGAATTCGCCGCCAGAAAAAGTGTCGGGCTAAATCCGACACGGCTTCAAATGCGTTGTGTCAACGGAGGTTGGCACTTTTATGTGGCGGCGAATTCATTCGCTGTCACAATTGACATAAATTCGTGGCACGCGCGTGTTGATGCCGGTCAAAACTTCATACGCAATCGTGTCCATCCAGTTCGCTAAATCTTCGACCGCAATTTTCTGGCCGCCTTGACAGCCAATCAAAACCACTTCGTCGTTGTTGTAAGCCGTTCCTTGCGGGCCAATATCGACGGTAATTTGATCCATCGAAACGATGCCGACAAGCGGCGCTTTGTTGCCGCGCACCAGAACGCAACCTTTGTTCGACAAACTGCGACGATAACCATCGCCATAACCGACCGGCAGCGTGATGACTCGCGTGTCGTGCGGCGCCGTCCAGGTTCGGCCATAACCGACGCTCGCACCGCTTTTGACGACCTTGAAAAACACGACGCGCGTTTTCAGTGACAAAACCGGCTTCAGTTGGACGCTTCGTTCAACCTCTTCACCCGGATAAATGCCGTATAACACAATTCCGGGACGCACCATGTCGAGATGCGCTGCGGGAAAGTTCAAGATGCCGCCGGAATTGGAGATATGACGCAAAGGCATTGGCCAGCCGCGCCTGGGGAACAGTTCGAGTACTCGATGAAAACGTTCCAACTGCAGTTCGGTGAAACATCGGTCAGCGCTTTCGCTGGTCGCCAAGTGCGAAAAAACGCCGCACAATTCGCAGCACGGGGAAAGCGCGACGCGTTCGAGCAACTCGTCGGCGCTGTAATAATGAACGCCCAAGCGCTCCATTCCGGTGTCGATTTTGACGTGAATTTTGGCGCGCACGCCCAAACTTTGCGCCGCTTCCTCGATCTGCTCCAACTTGTAAGTGGAAGAAGCCGTGATCATCAGGTCGTGGCGAATGAAATCTTCGACCTGATCGCCGATAATGCCACCCAAAACCAAAATCGGAGCCGAGATGCCGCTGCGACGAAGCTCGATTCCTTCTTCGACAAACGCGACGCCCAACTGATCGACGCCAAAGCGCAAGAGTTCGTGCGCGACGCGAACCAGTCCGTGCCCATAAGCGTTCGCCTTGACGATGCCCATGATTTGCGTGCGGGTTCCGACGCGCTCGCGGATGGCGCGGACGTTGTGCCGCAGCGCGCCCAAATCGATTTCGGCCACCGTCGGGCGCGAAGTGGAATCACAGAAAAGTTCGTCGGTTGAAGGAAATGCTGAAGTCATCGGTACTTAAAAGGAAGATTTCCGCTGCGCATTATAGCAATTTCAGAGTCGAAATCCGTGTCATGCGAAGTGGAAAAAACGTGGATTTGCGTGGAGCCGCAACGTTTGACAGATGTCGTGACATTGTTCGCGCCGTGTTGTTCGCACGACGAGGCGCGACTATACTGAAAGCGTCTTTTGCGCCCGGCGATGTTCGCGTCAGCGATGTTCGCCCATCGAATACTTGACTTGATTGAGTACTCGATTAACGCGCGTTAATGACGGGAGGAACGGACATGGGAGCAATGGGAATCGAGAAACTGGTCATCGTCTTGCTGATCGTGCTGGTTTTGTTTGGCGGCTCGAAGATACCGGAAATGATGCGCGGCCTGGGACAAGGCATGAAGGAGTTCAAGAAAGCCACGCGCGACGAAGACGAACCGACCACAACTGTCGTCACGACAACGACTGACAACGCGAACAACAACCGCACTTCGCTTTAAGCGAACGCTTGGAGCGCAACGCTTTCATTCATCGGAAACAGTCTTTCTGTAAACTGTTTCGCATGAACAATTTTGACGCTTTGACGCGCGATGACGCCACCTTCCAAGAGTGGCGCCGTCGCGCGTTTCCGTTTTTCGAGACCAAGATTTTCCTGACGCACGCCTCGGTTTCGCCGTTGCCGCAAGTCGCGCGCGATGCACTTATCGAGTACTCGAAACTATTGGCCAATCGCGGACAGTTCGAGCCAGGCGACGAAGAGATGTACAATCGCGCCAAAACTCGCGCCGCGCGTTTGATGCTGAACGTTGAGACCGATAGCAACGATGTCGCGTTTGCCGGCTCGACTTCTCAGGCGCTGGGCATTGTCGCAACCGGAATCGATTGGAAAGCGGGCGACAATTGCGTCGTCGCGGACGGCGACTTTCCCGCCAACGTCATCCCTTGGAAAAACCTGCAACATCGCCACGAAATTGACGTGCGCCTTGTTCCGTTTCGTCCGACGATGCAGATTACGCTAGACGATGTGAAGCCGTTAGTTGACGAACGCACGCGCATCGTCAGCCTTTGCAGCGCCAATTTCCTCAGCGGCTGCCCGATTGATATTCGCGTAATCGGTCAATGGCTGCGCAGTCGCAACGTTTTGTTTTGCGTCGATGCGATTCAAACTTTGGGCGCGATTCAATTTGACGCGACGTTTGTCGATTTCGTTTGCGCCGATGCGCACAAGTGGCTTTTGGGGCCAAATGGCATCGCGGTTTTGTGGTCCCGCAAAGCCGCACGACAACAATTGCGTCCAGCGATTTTAGGCTGGCTTTCGCCCAAAGAGCGCGACAACTGGTTCGCCTACGACACGACGCCGCTGGAAAGCGCCGAATGCTTCGAGCCGGGCGCGCGCAACTTTCTGGGCGCCGTAGCATTGGATGCGGTTTTGGCGCAGCACGAAGAAATCGGCGCAGAAACCGTTGAAACTCGCGTTGTTCAGTTGCGCAATCACGTCGTTCGAGTACTCGAAAACGCGGGTTGCGAACTGCTTTATCATCCGCAAACCACCGAAAAAGCCGGAATCGTTTCTTTCCGTCATCCGCAGCGCGAACTGGAAGAACTGTTCAATTCGTTGAGCGAAGGTTTCGCGCTTTCGATTCGCGCCGATAAGTTCGGAGAAAAATGGATTCGCGTTTCTCCGCATTGGATGAACACGGAAAGCGACCTGGACGAATTAGCAAAGCACATTTCTTGAACCGCAGAGACATCCGCCTAAAGGGCATCCGAACACCAGGAAAAAGAATATCGAGTCCTCGAAAAGCGAATTTCGCAATTCAGCGAACGTGTCAAAAACGAATTGTGTCATTCCGAGCGAAGTCGAGGAATCTTTGATGTAGCACAACAAGATTCCTCGACTTCGCTTGCCATGACACATCACTAATACACACTTTTAGATTGTATTCTCTGCATCTCCGCGCCTCTGCGGTTAAAAACTATGAATCATGCCACGCAGATTTTGCTGAGTTTGTTCGTCGTTTTCGTGGCGGCGCAAATCGGGGCCGAACTCGCGCAAAGGCTGAAACTTCCGGCTGTTGTCGGCGAGATTGCCGCCGGTTGCGTCGTCGGAACTTCGGTTCTGGGCTGGCTCAAGATCAATGAGCCACTGGAAGTTTTGGCCGAGATTGGCGCGGTATTGCTATTATTTTCGGTCGGCCTGGAAACGCGCGTCGGCGACTTGAAGCGTGTCGGCAAAGCCGCGACGTTGGTCGGCGTTTTGGGCGTGGTTGTGCCGTTCATCTTAGGCGCGGCGTGGGCGCATTTCAGCGGTTTTCCAACGCCCAAAGCGATGTTCGTCGCTGCGGCCTTTGTGGCGACTTCGGCGGGAATCACCGCGCGCGTGTTGCAGGATTTGGGAATGTTGAACCGCACGGCGAGCCGCGTCATTTTGGGCGCGGCGGTCATCGACGATATCTTAGCGATGCTTTTATTGGGCGTCGTGACGGCGCTGCAATCCGGCAAAGGCGTGGATGTCGCGCAAATCCTGATAGTTTTAGTTCAAGCCGTCGGTTTCGTGACCATCATTGCGCTGGTCGGCACGAAAATCATGCGCCGTTCTTCCGCCGCACTCGAAGCGCCGATCAGCCCGCACTCGCCGCTTTCGATTTGCCTGGCCTTGTGTTTGGGATTGGCCGTCGCTGCGTCCTATCTTGGTTTGGCAGCCATTATCGGAGCGTTTCTGGCCGGCATGGTCGCGGCGGAAACGCAGCAGCGCCACACGCTGGAAAAGCAACTTCAGCCGATCATGGCGTTTTTAGTTCCGTTCTTCTTCGTCGTGACGGGCGCGCAGGTCAACTTGAAAGAACTGGCCAGCTTTCCAGTATTCGTTTCACTCGTCGTCATCACAATTTTGGCTGCTGTGGGAAAACTGATCGGCTGCGGATTGGGCGCGCGTTCGCTGGGAAAACAGAACGCTTTGATCGTCGGCGTCGGCATGATTCCGCGCGGCGAAGTCGGCATCATCGTCGCCAGCTTGGGCAAGCAGGCCAAAGTTTTCAACGAAACGACTTACGCCCTCATCATCGCCATGTCACTGCTGACTTCGGTCATTGCGCCGCCACTGCTGGGCAAACTGCTGAAAAACGCGCCGCCCGAAGAAAGCGACCCCGACTTCGAGCCATCGTTTCTGCATCACGTTGATGAAAGCGGCAACGGTTGAAATTGCAATCGAGTACTCAAATGACAATTCAAAACACCGAAAAATCAAAGCGAAGAGCGCGACGCGAAACGTTTCGTCTTCTGGCACTTTGTGCCGTGTTGTGCGTGCCTCTAATTGGAATTGCGCCAGTTCGTGACGCAGCTTATCGAGCTGTCTACCGAATAGTGCCGCCCTTGCAGCAGAAAGCCAATGTCGAGTTGTTACAGGCAGCTCAAAGTGATGACCTGACGCAAGTGAAGTTGCTTGTGGCGCACGGTGCAAATGTTAATTTCAAGGATGCCTCCGGCGTCACACCACTCATGTCTGCCATCTCGCTCGTCTCGAGAGCCGATGAAACACTTTCACCAATAGCAAAGTTTTTAGTGCAGAACGGAGCAAATCCCAATGCAAATGCTCCAACTCAACAAAGCCTCTTCTTTTATGTCGCGGAGAATGCGACGCAGGATGAACGAGAGCCATCTTACGCAGGCTATGCAGAACTTCTGCAAGCGATGTTGGACAAAGGCATTACACCGACTCAAAAATACACGCTGGGCGACGTTTTGTATCACGCCGTTCGGTTTGGCACAGAAAAGAATGTCCGCGACTTGCTGGCTCAAGGTGCCGATGTCAACGCGGAAGTGCGCACTCGGGGTTCAGGCCCTTCGACAATCCTTCTGGCCGCAGTTCACGAGTTGCGCCCCGAAATGGTGCGGTTGCTGTTGGAACACGGCGCAAACTCGAATGCCGTTGGATCAATCTACGACACTTCGGCGATAGAACCGCCTTTGCTTCACCTCTTGGCCGAAATGAACTACGCAGCGCCATTGTCGGAAAAGGGTTCAGCAATTGTTCGACTGCTTCTCGAACATGGCACGGATGTCAACGCTTTCACCTCGGAAGTAAATCCCAAAACCTTTGAAGTCATTCAAAACCACTTCGGCAAGGGCTGGGCGGCATTGACGTACGCCGCCATTGCCAACGATTTGCCGACGGTTCAACTTCTTGTGCAACACGGCGCGAACCCCAACTTGCGCGATAAAGACGGTAAAACCGCACTTGATTATGCGCGACGCTACAAGCAAACCAATGTCATTCGAGTACTCGAAAACGCTACGCGGACGCGAAAGTAGAAACGCCGCACATGATATAATTGCCCTCATGCCCGCCGCCACTTCTTCGTCCTTTTCACCATTGCAAAACCCACAATCGAGTACTCGATTCAGCAGCGAAACCTTGCGCCAATCGTTGCGCGACAACTTTGGTTTCGATGACTTTCGGCCTTTGCAGGAAGAAGCGATTGCGGCCAGTCTGGAAGGCCGCGACGCTTTAGTCGTGATGCCGACGGGCGCCGGAAAATCGCTGTGTTTCCAACTTCCGGCGGCGCTCGATGAAGGCTTGACATTGGTCATTTCACCGCTTGTAGCCTTGATGCGCGATCAAGTTGAGGCGCTGAAAAGTCGCACTTCTTTCAAGCAGTTAGGTTGCGCTTATCTCAACTCGCTGCAATCGCAAGATGAGCAAAGCGCGTTGCTGGATGCGATTCGCGGCGGACAGATTCGCTTGCTTTACGTCGCGCCGGAACGATTTCGCTCGCAAGCGTTTGTGCAGGCGATTTCGAGTACTCGAATCGCGCGTTTTGTGGTCGATGAAGCGCACTGCATTTCGGAATGGGGCCACGATTTCCGCCCCGATTACATGACGCTCAAACCCGTCATCGAAAGTCTGGGGCGCCCGCCGCTGCTCGCCGTCACCGCGACGGCAACGCTGCGCGTGCAGGAAAGCATCGTCAACAATCTGGGCATGAACGATCCGCTGAAACTGGTCGGCGGCTTCAATCGCCCCAATTTGCACTTCGCGGTTCATCGTTGCAAAAGCGACACGGAACGCCAGGAACGACTAAGCAAAGCCCTGCCGAAATTGGCAAAAATGGGCGGCAGCGGACTGATTTACGTCGCCACGCGCAAGCAATGCGATGAAGTCGCGGCGTTGGCCGACAAAGCGTTGAAAAGCGTCGGACGCAGCGCAGCGGCTTATCACGCCGGCATGGATCCGAATACGCGCAACAACCTGCAAAACCGCTGGATCAACAACGATCTGGCAGTTTTGGTGGCGACGAACGCCTTTGGCATGGGCATCGACAAACCGGACGTGCGCTTTGTCGTGCATTACGTTTATCCCGACAGTTTGGAATCGTATTATCAAGAAGCCGGACGAGCGGGACGCGACGGCAAACGCAGCCGCTGCGTCGTCTTGTACAACTTCGCCGACCGCCGCACGCGCGAATGGTTCATCGAAAACGACGCCCTGACGCCCGAAGATATTCGCCGCGCGCACACCGAACTTTGCCTGCGCGGCGAAGGAACGTTGTCGATTCCGCGCGGCTGGTGGAACCAGAATCTGGGCTGGAACGAAGTAAAAAGCCGCCTCGCATTGGGCGAAATGGAGCGCGCGGGTGTTCTGCGGCGATTGGGCGAAACATCGGACGAAACATTTTTGCAAGTCACGGATCGCGTTTTCCCAGCAACCGCTTTGCGTCGCATTGCAGGCGATTTGGATAAGCAGCGCAGCGAACGCTTTCGCCGCCTGGATGAAATCGTCGGATACTGCAAAACGACGCAATGCCGCCGCAAAACGACGCTGAGTTATTTCGGCGATCTTTCCTATCCCGAAGCCGAATGGACGACCAAAAGCGACGGTGAGAAAGTCCGCTTTTGCTGCGACAACTGCGAAGCGCCGCCCGAAAGTGCAAGCACCGAATCAAGTCCTCGAAGCGCGCCAATTGGTTCGCGTGAACGCGCGCCGATGCCGATTCGCATTGATGCGAGCGACGTTCATCAGTTGCTGCAAGGCTTGGATGCGTCGTGGCCGCAAGTCGGCAAAGCGCGCTTGAATAAGCTGCTGCGCGGCTCGACCAGCAAAGATGTGATTCGCTTCAAGAACGAAGGCAGCCCCCTGTTCGGCGTCTTGAAAGGCGCGTCGGAAAGCGCAGTTGACAGTTGGTTGGAAGGCTTGATTGGCGCGGGTTTGCTGCATCAAGGCGACGAAGAAGAGTATTTCGTGTGCCGCGTCACGCGAGCCGGACGCGTAGCCTGGCAAAACGCCGAAGAGATTTCGGTCGCGCCGCCACTGGCCGTTTCCAGCCGCAACGACTTGCAGGACGAAACTTCGGACGCGCTTTTCGAGGCGTTGCGCACTTGGCGCCGCAAAGAAGCCGATGCGCGTAATCTTCCGCCCTACTGCGTTGTCAGCGACAAGTCATTACTGGAAATCGCTTTGCGCAAACCAACCGACGACAACGAATTGCTGCAAGTCAACGGCATCGGCCCGTCGAAAATCGAGCAATATGGCCAGGCAATTTTAGATGTTTTGCAGCAGGAGAAAGGTTAAATCGAGTACTCGATTAAGGCGCATTTTCATCGAGCAGCCAGACTTCGGTTCCAATCGGGACTTGTTCTTTTAGCATCGTTTTAAGAGTGCAAACGATGTCAATATTTGGCATAGCACGGGCATTTAAGTGATGCCAAATAAAAGTCCTGCAACTGTTTCTTCCGATGCGTTAGGGCGCACCAAGCGTAAGCGAAGAACGTCTCCGTTCTTGATTTTGCCAGTAACAATCAAATCACGCTCGATATAAGGCGTAAGGATCAAACCAAATGACACGGTTTGAAACCTATCTTCAACGGTCAACAAGAGTTTGCTCATAATGAAACGATGTCTCACCTGCTCGTTGTTTCTTGGAAATCGAGTACTCGAATTGATTCGGCATTACACATTCGAATCTTGTTCAGCATGCGCGCGCGATGTTGCTGCGTCAACGCATTTATAATGGTGGCACAGGAAATCAACAGATGAAGAAATCAGTTACCATCGGTCTTGTTGGAGTCAGTGGCCTGGTAGCCTTGATGTATGACGGCGGCCTTCGTGCTCAAAATCGAGATGCAGAAAAGCCCGTCGTCAATTATTCGATTAGCACTCGTTCGAGAGACTTCCAAACGCCGCCTTTGGTGCTCAAAGGCGCCAAAGTATCGACGGAAGCTCAAGCTAAATCTTTGGCTGAGCACCGATACTTCTCATTGATGCTCAAACGTGGTCGTGGCATTTCGGCCACCGAAAGCGCGCGCGTGGTTGGCATTGAAACCGTTGGCTTCGATATGCCCGGCTATGCGAAGAAGGGTGATGCCGTCTGGGAAGTGCGCATCATTGACTTCGTAGGTGGATTGAACGCTATCATATGGGTTCATTCAGAAAGTCAAGCCGTGAAGTTTCTCTTGCTGCCCATCTCAGCGACATCGGGCAAAAAAGGCTGAACAAGTTTGAATGGAATGCCACAATTTTCCTGGATGGCTTTAACGGCGGCGCGCGAAAAACTGCTGCAACATCGCTTTGCATCGCTCTTCCAGAACGCCGCCGCGCACCTGTGGCGTGTGGTTCAAACGCGGATCGCGTGCAATATCGAAGAGCGAGCCGCACGCGCCAGCTTTATCATCCCACGCGCCAAAGACGACGCGTTCGATGCGCGAAAGCCAGATCGCACCGGCGCACATCGCGCAAGGCTCCAGCGTGACATACAGCGTCACATCATCCAAACGCCAACTATCGAGTACTCGATTGGCGTCTCGAATCGCCAGAGTCTCGGCATGAGCCGTCGCGTCGTTGTCGATTTCGCGGCGATTGTGGCCGCGACCGATAACTTGGTTTTGACGCACGCAAATCGCGCCGACCGGAACGTCATCGGAAGGATGAAAGATGAGGGATGAAGGATGAAGATCGGAGCGCAGACATTTTCGGGCTTCGTCCAGCGCGACTTGCATCCAATGTTCGTCGGGGAAAGGCGAAGATGTGGCGGCTTGTGACGAGAAAGACATTTTCGAGTACTCGATTCGTCAATCGTCATTCAACAATTGTCAATAGAAAGAGGAAAATGCCCTCGCAGGGAATCGAACCCCGATCTTGCCCTTAGGAGAGGCCTGCACGATCCATTGTGCTACGAAGGCGGGAACGGCAGGGATGAGGGATGAAACCTGAAGGATGAAAAAGAGACTTCGAGTACTCGACAATGTTGCGCGAGAACGAAGCGCCTTCATCCTTCAGGTTTCATCCCTCATCCTTGTAAAACTGCGCCCGGCACGACTCGAACGTGCGATCTTCGCCTTCGGAGGGCGACGCCTTATCCACTGGGCCACGAGCGCAAAAAGAAAGGATGAAGGATGAAACCTGAAGGATGAAGTCAACTCATTTTCATCCTTCAGGTTTCATCCTTCATCCTTTGGTTGGTGTGCCCGGAAGGATTCGAACCTCCGACCTTCTGATCCGTAGTCAGACGCTCTATCCAGCTGAGCTACGGGCACATGAACGGAACGCGTTAACGCAAAAACCACCTGCAAAATTATAGGTGAAGAGCGGCTCGACCGCAAGGCTCGACACCAAAAAACTTTGACTCCGGCGCCGCGCCATCGACCAATGCGACAATCGAGTACTCGATGAATACGGAATTTCACACCACAACGAAAAACGGTATCCAAACGAAAAACGCAACGCTTCAAACAAGCGTTGCGTTTTCATTTTTCACAACGACCAACTAACCAACGGAGGGAGAGGGATTCGAACCCTCGCGCGCAGTTACCCACGCCTACAGGTTTAGCAAACCCGCCTCTTCGGCCACTTGAGTATCCCTCCAAGTCGCGTCAAACCAAGCTGAAACTTGGTTAAAACTCAGCTCAAGCTGCGGTGCAAAGCGATTATATCATTTGATAAATGGCACGGCAAGAGACAGTTTTTCGCAGAAAACTCTTGCGCACTGACAACGCTTCGAGTATCATTTCTTCTCGCGTGCAATTGAAGTTGCCCGTTTCCTACGCGCTCATAGCTCAGCTGGTTAGAGCGCTACACTGATAATGTAGAGGTCCCTGGTTCGAGTCCAGGTGAGCGCACTTTGGAAGCCTTTTGTTTTCGAGCATCGTTGCTCCGAAAGCAAAAGGCTTTTTCGTGTCTGCCAGCTTTTCGTCTACGGCTTTGCGTCTGCGACGTTCCTCATAAAACCCGCAACGGCATTTTCTGCGCGTGAGGTTCCGCCACGAATCGCGTTTATGCAATGGTATTCTTTGCGCGCAGTTCGCCAGATAATCGGAAACACATTCGACAGACTTTCGGGAGACATCTCAATGCCAAACGCGAAACCTTTTCTTTCTGCGCTGACAACAGCGATTTTAGGTGCGCTTCTATGTTCTGGATGCGGGACGCGCAAAGACGACACTGCGACCCCAACTTCAGCAGCGCCCACTCCCGCACCCGCGACATCCGTCGGTTCGGCTGCTAATAACGCCAACACGGCCACCACAGCCCATCTCGATGGTTCAAGTTCGGCCAACGCGAAGAGTTCAGACGCGAAGAGTTCAGACGCGAAGAGTTCCGATTCGACGCCTTCAGTCGTCGCTTCCTCGAACGCGACGCCGCCAACGGCCAAAAGCAGTTCAAGTTCCGGTTCGCGCGCAGCGGCCAGCCCGACTGGAAAAAGTTCTGCGGTTCAAAGCCCACAAAGTACGGCGCACCGGAAGAGCATTGTCCCGCCATCTCGCAAAACCGCGAGCGTCGCTTCCCAGCTCCCGGCGTCTGGAACGCAATATCCTTTTCAGGTTCTCGGTGTATCTTCAAGCGGCACTTCAAAAGAATTGTCTTACAGCCTGAAATTTTCTCGTCTGCCCGCAGAAAACACGTTGTACGACTTTTACTATTCGGCTTGCACCAGCCAGAAAACCGATGCGAGTCACCGCATGGGCGCCGGTACTATCGCTGATTACCTGAAGATGACAAAAGGCAAAATTTACGAAAAAGTGCTGGGCACCACACCCGATCAAAACCAGTACGTCGTGCAAAACACGGTGAATGGCAGCATGAAAATTCGGGCGAGTGCTGCTCCCATTTCTCTCGTGGTACGCATGTATGAGTGGCATCCAAACAAGGGCGCCGGAAAACAAATAGGGACTTATTTTGTGCCCGTGCAATCCAAGCCCTGAGCGCACTGCGAAGAAGGGAAGATGAACAACGACACGCACCTGGAAGCTCAGATTTTCGCTTCCTGAATTTTAATGTTGGCTAACGACCGGCTGATACAGAGTAACAACCATAACGACGTAACAACCATAACAGTGCGTAGCGGACGCATGATCGGGTTGCAATCGAGTACTCGATTGCGGTTTTGGACGGACGCGTTCAGCGCAAAACCGGCACGTCGTCGTTCATTTGAATGGGCGCGATTTCGCCGTTTTTTTCGTAGCGAATCGGTGCGATGGCCAGGCTGCGACCTCCCGAACCGAAAGGATCGCCGCCCGCTGTGGCGCTTTGCCAACGGTGATAAACGATGAACCATCGCTTGCTGATCGGGTCCTGCACAAACGAATGATGGCCTGGGCCTTTGCGTGTTTCGTCGCTCACCAAAATCGGGCCGTGATAAAGCCACGGGCCAAGCGGCGAAGTCGAAGTCGCATAATGAACCGAATAGCTCGGGCTGTGCCAACCGCCGTGACTGTAGGACAGGTAGTACAAACCGTTGGCGAAGTGCATAAAAACACCTTCGGTGAATTTGGGCGGCGTGTCCACTTTTATTTCGCGGACGGTGCGCAGCAAATCATCGCTCATCTCCCAAACGCGCAAGGTCGCACCGCTCGAGCCTCCGGCATAAAGATAAGACTTGCCGCTTTTGGGGTCGGTGAAAACCATCGGGTCGATGGCCTCGAAGCCGTTGCCGCCCGTGATGAGAGGCGCGCCGGAATCCTTGAACGGGCCGGTTGGCGCGTCGGAAACTGCGACACCGATACGGCTGGGCGTTGAATTCTGGTCGCCAACCGCGTAGTAGAAAAGGAACTTGCCGTTCTTTCGCGCCAGTGCGGGCGCCCAAGGAAGGTGACGCGGGTTGCCGTCGGCATAAATCCAGGGAATGTCTTTGAAGTTCAGAATTGGCGCACTGCGCGTCCAGGTTTTTAAGTCGGGCGAAGAAAACGCGTAGAAGACCCAGTTGTCGCCGCCGATGTTGCGGCCTGTGGGATATAAATAAAAAGTTCTGCCAATTGCCACTGCGTCTGGGTCGGCGCCCATAAACAACTTCACGTCGTGCGCTGCTGCGGTCTTGACAAGCGGCGCCGTGGCGCCCGCGCCGGATTGCGTGGAAAACAAAAATTGTGAAGGTTGCAGCGCCTGGTCGCTGATGCGCACTTCGTCCAGCCGCCCGTTCATCCAGCTGCCGGGCGCATTGTTCCAACCTCGCCCCAAAACCAAAGAACCGGAAACGGCATCCAGTGCGCCGCGAATCGCTGTGCTTCCAACGAGTTGATAATCGCGCCCATCGAGCGAATCGACGTACAATTTCATCTCGTCGTTGGTAGCCGTTGCCGCGATGTTGTACCAGCGCCGAGCTTGGAATGTGGCCGGAGAGACGATGTTTTTGAACTCGTTTGCGCCATCGACGATTTCCAGACGCAGGTCGTAATTCCCGTCGCCATCTTCGTCGGCGGCCACGATCTGCAACGCGCCGCGTTTTTCGCCGTCAGGCTTTTCGCCGTTAGGAACACGTTCGAGTACTCGATCCTGGCCTCGTTCGCGCGCCAACAAACCCAAGACGCCATCAAAAGACTCCAGGCGAACCGAAAACTCAAGAGTCCAGGCGTTCGATCCCGTCGGGCTGAAGTTGAATGCGTTAAGGCGCTGGTTGTTGCGCGAAAACAAACTATCGTTACCACGAAATTCCACACCCGCGCGATTGGCGACGCCCGCTTGCGGCATCAAAGACAACGGCACATCGACGACTTCGACAGGCCGCGAAAAGTCGTCCTTAGAAACAAGATTATTGTCCTCGCCCGCATCGTCGCGCACACCGGCGCCACGCCCCAGCGGTTTGCCGTTGCGCACGCCCTCGAAACGCCAGTACGCCAAAGTTTTGGCCTGCGCAGGCGTTTGGTTTTCCAGCGCGCAAGCGGA
>JAABUK010007310.1_pt1 | contig 16001 bp, 22 predicted proteins | sample 5559141 | NCBI WGS metagenome assembly JAABUK01 (sample SAMN10711869, study PRJNA513367) | rock metagenome | isolation source: Antarctica rocks | place: Antarctica: Victoria Land, Pudding Butte nord | collected 2016-01-03
CGGATACATTTCCAGCATGATCAGGCCTATTGAAAACTCCCACATCCTTTGTCCCCATGTTGACAGCCAGTGCGTGGCATACAGCGAGCTTTGTGCGATGAGAGGGCGTTCTGCATCCGGCACCTGAGGCGAGGATAGTTGTAAGGACGTGACTCCACGGTCAGTGCAGGCTCGGGTTCCTTTTGCCAACCCATCTTCAGCTGCCAGCAAGGCTTCCTGTTCCTCGTCTATCGCAGCCATGCCGCACGGCACGTCACATTGGGATAAGTTGCGCTGCTACTGTTCTACCGAAATTGACCAATTTGGGTGTTGCAGAAATTGCCCGCAAGAAGAGGAATTCCCGTACTGCGCGGGACACGAAAAACGTACATATCTTTTGGTGTTGAGCAGTCTGTTTGGGTGGATAATGCGTCAAGCTGGCCACCTTGGCATAAGCAGCTAGTGTCTTTTCTTGAACAGCACACATCACGGCAAAATCTTTCTCGCAACCTTGACATTGCAAGCGTGATCGAAGAAGCCAAGCAGGAGTATGTTGACCAGTACCGCACTATCAGTAAGCTTGTCCGCCTGTCTTTGTACAGGACTCTGCAGCCTGAGTATAACTATGCTGACTATCTTGCTACTGTCTAGTTTTCCTCCTGTAGAAGGTTGCTTAGCAGGTTGAAATGTGGCTGTCATGGTTTGCAAGTTGACACAGGCCGCTGGACAGGTACTAATAGGAAGGACAGGTCTGTCAGGTGTACCACTCATAGCAGGACGCACAGCATTTCATTTTTGATTGCCCAGCCTACAAATACATCAGGACAAAGCATGCACTTCTTTTCAGCAAACTTTCAATGTGCCAGACTTTATAGCTAAGTGTGAACGCATGTGGTGGTTTTTCTCAGTGACTGTTTTTCTTGTAGGAAGTGTATTTTGTCTGATTGAACTCACATGAACAGAACGCTGTCTGTTGGCCCTCCAGGATATTTAACATAATCTAAAAGGCATATGTCGTTGCTGCACATGATCTGAAGTTTGGCCCAAAAATTCTTTTGCCTATTGATGCAAAGCCTGTTCAGGTGTTACAGTGCACCAGTGAGATGCGACTTTCTGTACTAACGAACACTTTTTGAGGACCCTTGAGTGTATTGTGGTGTATTTACCAGCATCATTTGCTATCTAGCTGGTACATCTGTAGATATTACCATTGTTTGCTATCAGAGGATTTCACGTTACCAAACTCAGCTTCTGCGTTTATGCACTCAATTTTTGAACGTTTTGCGGCTCGTCATTTCATGAACATAACAACAGTCCTCACACTGTGGAGTGATGGCTTGGTATCAAGGCCACATCTTCATCAGACAAGTGTGAGTGATGTTGGCCTTCGATCTGAATGGTTGGATGGTGAATGCCATGCTGCTTGCAATAATCTTCAATGTCATGCAACACAAGGTGAGGCTTGTGTGTTGTTGTGACAATATGCGTAGTCAGCATGACGACACCTGGCTTCAAGGTCCACACATGTAGATCATGGACTGCATCAACGCCTGCAAGCTGCAACTGACAGACGTTTAACAAAGATTGATAAAAGCAATCTACGTTGCACTCGCATTTCAAGCTTAGTGAGGGATGCGCATACCATGGCAAGGTCATGTGCAGTCTTGACAATGCTGTAGCCCCTTGGCACGCGTTCCATAACAATATCTGCTATGTCACGCACCATGCGAATGGTGGTGCAAAACACAATGACTGCAAACGTAAGCGTACAGATTGGATCTGCTATCTGCCACTTCTCCTGGTTCTGCAACACCAAATCACGTTTGCATCTAAACAGGGCACCCAAATACCTTCCCGCATGAAAAGTGGTGACTACAAAGGATAGTAGTTGTGGCCAGAATACAGACACATGCACAGAAGGAGTATGCAGCACCACGCAAGTTCTGGCACAATCATATGGCAAATTCGATACAGAAAAGACGTGTTTGGTTGTTTAGCAAAATGTCAGCTTTTACTGTGTGACAACATGTGTCTATGTTGTGAAACACTTGCAACTCTGTCAGCAATGTTCACTCAATAAAACAGTGAATACTAAAGATCACATTGAGACAAGCATATTATACATCTCAATGGCAGATGTGGTGTGTTGTACCTGATGAGCCCAAATCAAGGCTGCAGCAATTGCGACCCCAATTGCTTGAATGGTATCTCCAAAAACATGCAGGATGGCACCTTTGAGATTGATGTCTGCATGATGTGAATGTCCACCTGCAAGCAAGCGACATACTATGCACTGGCAATCGAATGTGCCTCTTGCATGGTAGCGATACTGACAGCAGAAGCTTGCGCTTGTTTCACGTACCAACAGCATTCTTCAGCTTCGGTGCGTGTCCCAAGATGGCAAAGTTGAGGAAGTTTACAGCGATGCCACCAAGGGCAAAGAAGAACATCGCTGCAACACAAATCAGAGTCAATGAGTAGAAAACATTTGTGAAGGAGACCAACGAACGTTTTGCAGGCATGCAGTCAGCAAAGCCTTTGTGGAAAAGTTCCTTCTGCTTGCCATTGCATTGAGGTTGTGCTGACAACAAGCCAATTGTTGATCAAGTATGCCCTCACCTTTGCCTTTGGTATGCCCTGGAGTAATGATGCGCAATATTGCCGCGTATATCAAGACTCCTGTCACAACCCAGATTATCAATACAGACATCAAAGCTCCAAGAACCTCTGCACGGTGATACCTACAAGCAAACATCGCAAGTGCCAATTCTGTGAAAGCAAGCAAAGGCAACTTGTAATTGAGTGATGCTCAGTAATGCCATCACTGACCCAAAGGAATATGTCCTGGCACTTTTTCTGCTTGCCAGGTGGCTAGCCACAGCAGCCACTGCAAAGCCTGTCACGTCAGACAGCAAGTGGGCCGCATCTGTCATCAAAGCAAGGCTGCAAACATATACACTGTCTGTGTCCACAACAATTTGAGCTATGTGCAGCAGGTCGTAGGCAGATTTTCTTTGCCTGTGAGTGAAATATCCCCCACAAAACTCCACCACCATGAAACAGAGGCAGACCAGCAGCGCAAATACAAGCTTTCGAACTGTCTGCAGTCACACATACAACTTTAAAATCATTGTGGAAGCTGCATAATGTTGACAGTTTGTCGCATGGATACTCCGCTTTATTGACGGTGGTTTCTTCACAAGGGCATCCCTTGCCTGCTTGTTGCCATACTTCACCAGCCCTTCTGCCAACACGCAAGGCGCATCGATCAGACGATCTATGCAAGCAATCGAAGCTGGTTACTATGGATTTTGGCTTCTTGGCAAAGAAGGTCAACAGAAGGTCAACGACGGCATCACCTGTGTCGGAGGACGCCTGTTGTTGAACGGCCTCCGGCTGAGGCACTACTTGCATATTTGATCGCACTGCTTCGCTGCCGTCCATGTCAACGGAATCTCCTTTCGCTGGGCTGGCGCCAACAGCCTGCGTGGAAATATTTTGTAAAAGCTCAGCCATTTTAAATTGCTGGCATCCCCGGAGCAGTCCCCGCAGCAGTCCCTGGGGACATCATTCAACCATGCTGACATATTTGTCTTGCACCATGTGCATCCCCTAATAAGTCTTGATCAGGACACATTGCATTGCATTGCTGTACATTGCAGTGCACACTGCCATCCCCTGATGCCATGATATTATGAGTCAGCACATCCCTGGTGATTACGCAACCAGTTTTGACGCTGTCAGCGGACCATTCTGCTGTCAACGGACCATGGATGGGATCAGCAACTTGGTGCAGCCTCAGGTGCAGGCTGCAGTCCTAAGGTTCAAGGCACCAAACCTCTTGCACATTTTCCTGCACTTGCAAGTCACCTGCCCTGCTGTGCATGCGCAAGTGACTGCACTAAGAAACAAAGGCTTCCTGACTGCAGAGGCTTTCCCTCAATTAGAGGAAAGCATGTCCAAGCAGCAAGCTTTGCGCTTTCTTGTGCAATGGCGCTCAATTCCTACTGGCTTCACTGCAGAAAGTGGATACAATGGTTGAAAGCTGGCCTGTTTTGCGACATACCCTGACCACTGCATGCCGTCAATTGACTATGTTTTCCTGCGTGCTGCAGAGCTGAGACTTTGCTTGCAGCTGTGTTGTCGTACGTCAGTACTGCCCCATTTACCGATTGGTCAACAGACGCTGCAGCTGGTTTCTGTGTTGTTAAAAGTTGCAAACAGACAAGCGTTTTGACTGCCTTGCTATACTGTGTCGCACAACCAAGCCAATCAAGTGCTGCCCTTCACAGAGTGCTGAAATGTGCAAGTACCCGTAGCCTGACCGAAACTTATGACCTGAGCTGCACGTTGTAATCATGTATAGGTTAATGAGCATTGCAGATTCTGCATGCATTGATGCTAACCAGCAGCAGCACTTGCGAAAGGAAAGGCATTATAGGCAGCTTGTCTCACAACCCTCACGACATCCATTGGCCTGCACTTCTTCCAGCCACCAATGTTGTGAGATTCTGGTGGTGCTTGGTACAAGTTCCTGCACCTGTCGTGGTACTCCAGCAGAAAGTGCTGGTGTCGTCATGGCTGCTAGTGCTAAAGGCTACGCAACCTGTGCTCGTTTCAGGTGGGCAAGCTAAGGACATGACTAGCTCTCATCTAGTTTCAATTGTATAGCTACGCACATCCAATTTACACTCAGCAGAAACAAGTAGTTACAACCATTGTGGTGTGCTTTTGAATGAGATTCTGCTAATCGTGTTATTGCAGCCATTGCTAGATTTACAGACTACTGCAGTATGGATCAGCAAGTGCAGTGTCTTGCCTTAATGACCGCTTATTGGTGGTAGTCCACATCATGAACATAGCTGACTTGTTCAAGGCAGAGAGGCAAACAAGCATGTAAGCAAGCAAGCGTGATGCACGCTCAAAAACACTTGTACGACACTGTTGAAGAAAACGTGTTTCATGTGTTGATTGCGTGTGCGAAGATCTTCTTGCAATTGATGTTCTCTCTCAAGGGCAGACTCTTCATGATATTTACAACCACAGGTTTACGTACACTAACAAACACTCGCTGTCAGGCGTACGGTAAAGTCACAGCGTGACCTTACCCCTGACCAGGTACGAAGCATGGCCCTTATTTGCCTCCTCAGTGACCTGTAAAAGACCGTCAGTGAAGTCAGGATACAAAACCTATTTCTGAACACTCCAGTGTAGAATTCAGGAAAGGACTCCGCTCAGTGGCTTACCTTGCTTGCGTTGCTTACAGGACCATGATCTCCGTGAGAAAGACCGTGGGCATGACCGTGGGCGTCGCCGTGGGCATGACCGTGCAACTTGTCTTTGACGCTTTGCACCGTGTCCTTGACCTTGGAGGTGAAGCCTTTGGAGCCTGAATTGTCGGCCATCTTGGTTTCAGGCCACAAAACGTCACTGCGATGTATCAGGGGTTCCCGTATTCTTGAGCTCTGGAAAGCTGGAAGCTGATCGCCCGCTGAAAGGGGGATTCTGAAGCTTGTCGTAAGCTGGCGCGCAACCGTAAATATATGACAAGGTGGCAGGGAGTTATTCTAGTGTGATCACACGCCGACGTATGCTCTTACGCAATCAAAGCGCAACATGTCTATCCCTGGAAGCAGTCCCTTCAATCCAGCCACAAGCCATGTCTGTAAGCGATGATATATCTGGAAATAGAACACTGGATCTGCAAAGATGGTTCCGGAGTTTAAAGTCCTACACTGGACACCCTTGGTGCATCTGAAACACTGCTCCTTTCTTTTCTGCCAGGTGCAGGTTCCAGGTACGGATGTGACGTAACCACAGCAGGTGCAAGTGCCAGTACAAGTTCTCTTTTCATGGTGAAACATGTTTCCTTGAAAGGTTTTTGCTGACTGAAAAATCGAGATGGCGCAAATTAAATTTGAGCAGGTGGGCAATACAGACATTTGCATCCACGTTTCGATATGGAGCTGAACTGACGGCGTAGCTCACATATCACACTGAGAGCTTGTCTCAAGGTCAATCTCTGTCTTCTCCTGTATGGCAGCTCAGATGTACATATCAGACCTTGCATGTTTGTCTTGCTGCAAGTTGAATAGTCTACATCTCTGAGCTGAATTGCAGCAAACAGCCAAATCAGTTGCAGCAGATTCTCAAGCTCAAATTGCAGTGTTGTGACCACACTATTGTCAACCCATTCTCACATTGCAGGACAGTTGCAACTGTCAGCTCAGTTGCAACAAATAGTCAGCATTATTAAAAACTGTCAGCTCGGTGGTTGACTAGTTTGCTTACCCTGCTTCAATTGGCATAGTACCAGCATTTCACAAAGTGCAGAAGCTGTTGAACCCATATCGCCATCATCGTTAAGTGGTCAACTCAGTTTTGGTAAGCAGTCAGCTCAGCTGCACAAATTGCAATGGTCTGGCAGACGGGTATCAGCGGCAGTGAGATATTTCAGCCAGATGCCGCATCATTGCTAGCTGTCTTAGCAGGTTCAAGCCTATTCTCAAGATATGAATGAGCTTCAATACACAAAGGCATTTCAGGCATCACTATATGAGTAACAATGTATGCTGCCGCTGCAATGTCTGACTGCTCAGGAAAGAGACAGATGTCTATTTTATGCCTATCTTGAACAGTGGGACTCAACCAGCACCATGTGTGCTGAGATGTAGACGTAGGTATGGGTGCAGTCTGTGTGCGAAATTGACACGCTAAAGCTTGCAAGACAGAAGTGACTTTGGAGTGGCTTGAGTGTGACAGCTGGGTATTGCAGCCACAAAGCAGATCTGTCCAACGCTTTGTCATGTTATGGGGCAAGTCACAAAGCGGCGATGTCTGCAAGCCTGCACGCAAGCCAAAGTGCATGATGGTGGAGGTCAAGAAGATGAGACAGCTAGTCAGGGCTGTGCAAAGTCTTACCTCACAAAGTAAAGTAGGCACAATCCCTCCACAGGCAAGTAGTGCAGGAAATCAGAGAACAAGCAGAGAATGCAAAAATTGTTTGAACCCTGTTGTTGGCAAGCAAGGATGTAATGAGGCCAGGGCCCGCAGGGCAATGAAGCTGTTAGAGCATATGGGCAGCCGTGTGGGTGACTTCTTATCCCAGCCGAAACGTAGCACTCATCCTCCTCCGGCAACAAGCATGGACTTTGTGCCAGGGTCTCAGCAGTCAATCGAAAGCATGCATCCTGTGACACATGTAAAAACAGCTTACAAGATAGGAGACCACGTTTACGTCAGTTGCAAAGGTGAGAACGGCCCTCAGACTATGGACGTTGGTTGCGTGAAGCAGTTCGGTTTGCAAAATGGCCAGCAGGCAGTCAGAGTGCAAGGAATACAAGGCCCGCATGCCGTGTGCTGGGCATCGCAGGGTTGTTGCAAGGGGACATTCAGCGTGACGATGATGCCCACCAGCACTGGCAGAGTGCCTAGTCGATTGATAAGCCTGCAAATGGCCCCTCACGAATTAAATGTTGACGGCTGCTTTCTTACCATGTCTGCGTGCCGGCTCGTCTGTCTCTTGCCAAGCTCCAACCCAAGAAGTACTTGGCTTCACCAAGGTCTGTGAGCTTGAAGCTGCTGGCAAGCCTGTCCTTGATGCTCAGAATGTCTGTGAGGGAGTTGGCTGCCACCAGAATATCGTCAACATACACCAGAATGTAGACTGCCCCACTCTTGAGCTGTGCTGTGAATAGACTAGGGTCAGCGTCTGAAGCTTTGAATCCCATGTCCTCTAGCTCCTGTCTGAGGCGTCTGTTCCATGCTCTTGGTGCTTGCTTTGAGCCGTATAGTGACTTTCTGAGAAGGCACACCATGTTAGCTCCCCCCTCGTTGTAGCCTTCTGGCTGTTGCATGTGTATTGTTTCCTTCAGTTCACAATTAAGGAAAGCTGTTTTGATGTCCAGCTGATGCAGCTCCATGTCTTCTGCTGCCACTTTTGCCAGCAAGGTCCTGAGTGTGGTGTGCTTGCTGACTGGTGCAAAGAACTCATTATAGTCCGCGCCTTCCTGCTGCATGAATCCGTTGGCTACCAGTCTGGCCTTGTACCGCTCAATGTTGCCACTAGCATCCCTCTTGATCTTGTAGACCCACTTGACTGGAATAGGCTTGACTCCCAAAGGCATCTGCTCCAAGTTCCAAGTGCTGTTCTCGTGTAGAGACACCATCTCCTCATCCATAGCAAGCTTCCACTGACTGAGTCTGGGGCATTCATTGCTTCTGCAAAGGTCTGAGGGAGCTGCCTTAGCTGCTTGAGCTTTGTAGATCTGAGTGGGTGCCCTGCGCTGCCTTGAAGGGTAGCGTGACTGCTCTGGCTCTTGACTTGAAGCTTCTGTGATGGATGCGGTTGCAGCTGGCTGCGCAGTTGTTGGCTGTGTCTCCTGTGGAGCCTCTTCTTCATCATGTGAGTCTGTGGAGTAGGTAGAACCATGGTCAATGCCCTCATTGTCAGCTTGAATGACTTCTGTGTTGGCTGCTGAGTTTGGCTGCTCCTCTTCTTCTTCATGCTTTCCTTTCCTGAGTAGAAGCTGCTGGTGAAGTTTCATCAAAGATGACGTCCTTAGAGATGCTGATCTTGCCTGTGCCCAGCAGCACTCTGTATGCCTTTGAGTGAGGCTCATACATTTACTAACCCCGTTGTCCAGCTCAGCGGCTTCTTTTATCCTACAAGTAGCTCTGTGAGAAGTTAGGTCAACACACAGTCCGTAAGTTGCTCCGCTTGTAACTACACCGTTGTGTCACTTCAGCACGTCTTGCACAGTCCTGCTCAACAGAAGGCTGCAGTCTGTCAGCTGAGCTGCAACATATCAGCTGAGCTGCAACATGTCATCATTGTACCTGGCCAACTCAGCAGGTTCTTGCTTGTGTCATGAGCGAGCTTGGAGGTCATACAAAGCAATGACTGACATTTTGTTGGACCCTTGCAGTGAGGCAACCCAGTTGGAAGGCTGTTGGAGGCTGCTTATACTTTATCAGCACAGGATGACAATGACAACCTTGCAAACAGTGCCAACCTTGATTGCTTAGAATCCTTCAGCTTAGCTCCAATGGATCAGCTTAGTGACAGCAACCAGTCAGCTCAACGGTAGCAACTAGGCAGCTCAGCTGCACGTGATCAGCCCAGCTATCATCACCAGTCAGCTCAGCTGCGGTACATTAGGTCATCTGCAGCAATCTCAGTGCTGAAGTGCACCATGATTTGCCTTGGTCGCAGTCTGTCGGCCGAGTTGCGGTGTATCAGCTCATCTGCAAGTACACAGTCGACTTACTTGCTGGCAAGGCTCCGCTGACTTAAATTGTGAGCATGCTTCTGAGAACGTAGAGCAAGCTGTTCCTGTAATCATGTGGCAGGTGACAACACGACTGGGCTGATTATTGGCGGCACCTCACGCCATGACCAAAACGACATTGGTAAACTGCACATCACATGCTTCATTTGTCCGCAAGTCTTGCCTAGATACGGAAGATATCAGCTTGCCTCAGCTGTTATATGTCAGCTCAGATTAGCTGCTGTGCATTTCGTCAGCTCAGCTGCACATTGTCAGCTCAGTTGCAAATTGTCAGCTCAGCTGCACCCAGTTCGTTCAGATGAAAGTGTCATCTCAGCTCAACATGTTGCTTGAGCTGTCATTCACCACGTCAGCGGCCTTAAAACAAGCTGAGGGGCTCATACGCATCTTATAGACCTGTAAGATTTATCATGTTGTGAATGCAACAAGGCATGCTTTTCATTGACGCGATAACATGCAGCTTCACTGCAACTTGAATGCACGCTATTCGGGCCGACAAATCTAAGCTGTCAAGTCTGTCATTGCACATGTAACTTTGGGATGTGGTGTATAGGAGCTAGCTATAGAGCCAGGAGTACAACAGGTGCCTCTGTCACTAATTCAGACTGTTCACACAGATGGGTCTACATAGATCCTCTTCTGCAATTGGCTCGAGCTCTCAGTACAGTGCTCATATGTGCATAACACCAATGCAAGCACAAGTGTGTATGCTCACAACATCATCAGTTGATGGTGCAATGTGATGCGGATCCCAGCTCACCAATCACTCATGCATCCGAAAACATACTGATTGGGAGGGTTGGTCGAGCCAATGATAATATTCAATTGTTTTCCTCCGATCAGAGAGAATAAAATCGGTTTCGAGAGGAGATGAAACGAGTTTGTTGTGACGATTTGGAGTAGCCTTGCCGTGCATCTAAATGCTGATTCAAAATTGGCAACTTACGAATCGTCAAGCCGATGGTTTGGCGTCGTTCTGATTTGGAGGGTGGGCTCAAGCACAGGAAACACCCGATTCACTTATGTCAGCTCGGCTGCATTTGGTCAGCTCGGCTGCAGTGTGCTAGCTTAGCATATGGCAGATTGTCAGCTGACATATCACAGCCAAGCTGACAAAACACGGTTGAGTTGATAGACTGCAGCCGAGTGGACAGACTACAGCACAGCCAACACGTCGCAGCTGAGATGACAAGTGTCATCTGAGCTAACAGGGTGCAGCTCAGCTGCAATTTTCTGCAAAAGTTGCAGCTGACACCGCAGCTGAGTTGACGGGTTTGAGCGGAGCTAACAGGGTGCAGCTGAGCTGACACATCGCAGCTGAGCTGCCGTATTGCAGCTGAGCTGACAGACTGCGTTGACATACTGCTGCCCAGCTGAGATCATGACCTGAGTCGACAGACTGTAGCTTATATGACGGACTGCAAAGGAGCCTTGCATTTCAAAGCTGAGCTGATGTCTGGTTACAGTAAATGACACAATTGTGCATGACAGCATACGTTAGAGCAGATAGATTGCAGCTGAGCTGACAGAATACAGCTGAGCTGACAGACTGTGGCTGATCTGACATGATCCAGGGCAGAGCTGCAGAGGAGGTGACTGTATACATTCAGCTCCTATGCGATCTGTCAGCTCCGGGTTGAGTATGTCAGCTTGCTTCCAAAATGAAGACTGTCTGCTTGGCTGCAGTCTGTCAGCTCAGCTGCGACATGTCAACTCAGCTGTCAGCTCAGATGCTACTGGTCAGCTCAGCTGCACTCTGTTAGTTGTTGAGAGCCTCTGCTAAGCTTGAACAGCATACCATTCCCAGAGCCTTGGGCTGTACTCCTTGTAGCAATTCAGCAAAACATGGTGCATGCTGTCACAGAGCATTGGATTCGCAGCATGACACCCGCCCTGTTGAAGCAACCACATGTGTATGCAACCTGAGCAACACCATGAGTTTGCAAGGTGTATGTAACCAACCATCCCACGGTGCAGACATGTCCGCTCAGCAGCATGCAAGTGTCACACCCTCGACCTCAGACACAAAAGGACATTGATCAACAGTCTCATGGCCGTTGCAACTCAAATGAAATCACAGGGCTTACTTGAAGGGGGCAAAGCTGCGTCTTGAGTGACCCAGCTTTTTGTTTGCACAAGCTAGTCACAAATGCAGCTGCAGCTGCAGCTGACGGCGGGTAGCAACTGCAATTGCGTTCAAACCGTCCTTGTGGTCGTCATGACACGCCCTGTTTTGCAGAACATAGCGTTCCTCTTCTTGGCATTCGAATTCGAAAGCAGTCAAGGTTCGGCAGCAGCACGCGTTCTGTTGCGTTTTGGTCTGGACAGTCACTGTCGGACCGACAGTGTGAATCATGACACTATGCGCAGTCATGAATGCCGACACATCATATTCAAACACACCTGGACTGGCCAGTCTGTACCTAGCACCGGGCATGAGCCTAGACATACTTGAGACGCTGTTCAACAACGCTGACGTTCACGTGCAATCTGACTTTCTGATATACTTGATCACTGGAGATCCAGCTGAGGCTGATCTTGCCAACTTCGCGTGCCTTGGAAAAGCACACTTATATAAGGGACATGAGAGTTACGACAAGAGCTATAGCTTGCACATTCCATGCCAGCATGACAGATGTGACAAGCGCATGTCAGAGCGCCATGTTTTGCACATCACCGAGGCAGACAAGCTCCAGATCTTTCTGAAATTTCTGCATTCACATGCAAACCGGGAGGACCCCTTGATGATCACAGATAGGCGGCAGGTCCTTGCAAAGGCAAACACAACTTTGCTACTGGAGGTTAAGATGGATGAGTTTCCATATCAGGCAACGACCCAGATCTTTGAGTTTGTAGTCAGCGAGATCAGCAAGGCGTTCTTGCGCCGATACAACAGGCCAGCATACCGATTCACCAAGTCCATACACCATGCAGAGACCTGGAATGAAGGAAAGTATGGCTTCATAGTCATTGGGTAAGCTGACTCCATGGCTTAGCTGATGATCTTGTAAAAGTAGCAAGGGAATAACGATGTCTTGAGGCACTGAGTGCAAGCTGGCATTTTGTGGCAATGATTGTAGGAAGGCAGTAGTGCCATTTGCTGACTTGGAAGCAGAGCTCCAAGACGCTGTGGATGAAAGATGCAACATAGTCAACAACGAGATTGGAGGATATAAAGAGGAAGCCATGTGTGAGAAAATGGCCAAGGATTAGGGAAGCAACAGCTTGAGCATAGTCCAAACATCGAACGGAGTCATAAGTCGTCACAGACAGCAACAGTCAGCCTTCAGATTGTAACAATGCAAGGGTACAGCTTGCATCGTTTTGCTACATTTGATGACTATCATGATGTGCTTGGGCTTGCGATTTTCAGACTTGTATTTCTAGATCACACACTGCAGCAAAAGCAAGATGTGCTGTAGTAGTTTGCACAATGTCTACACCTTGTAGGGGTTTTTCACTTCATAAAAGACTAGCAATATCTTGACCAACAGCTTATACCTAGATCAACAGCCAGTATGAAGTTCACGCAGCTTACGACTACTTTTTTTGGGGCCAAATCTCTATAGTTCTTAGGTAAACACGTACTGAACATGTCAAAGCACATTGCTCACTTGTCACAGTGTGCTTCCTCTGCCTGCACCAAAGCAATTGTGCCTGCACTTGCAACTCGTTGTGTGTCATGTGCATCAGCAACCTCATCTGGCATAGCAATGCCAGTCTGGGTGTCAGCTCATGCTCATCTGTTTTTTCTGTGCTTGCCTGTGTAAAAGTGCCAGCAGCTTTGTCTGCCATTGCATTGCTGTGCAGGGCTTGCTAGTCAAAGAGACTTCTCTGCTGCTTTTTGCTGCTGCAGATGATTGTCTTGATCATGCAGCTTACCCAACCTCACGCAGTCTGTGGCATGTTTCTGCGTCTGCAAGTTGCCCGTATGCTTGCCATTACCAATTGCAATGGTACCAACCTGTGCAGGGCTTGTCAGCCTTGGAGCGACATGGGCATGATCTGTTCCAGATGGATTGTCATGGCAAGCTGCACATTGCAAGATACAACGCCAATGTATTGATGGGTTGCATGATAGTGTCACAGAGCATATGCATAGCAATTGCATATCACAGCGAATCACTGCAGAAGTAGTAGTGTGTGTATGTCCAGCTCTGACCCTCGTTTGTCTGTGTAATTGTACGTGGGATGGTTGAATGGATGTGGTACGGCAGTTGTGATTGGAGTCTGGTGTGTGATGATTGTAGCGGTGGTGGTTTGTGGTGTGGTATGTGGTGTTAAATTGGTAGATGGTTTGGGAGTGTGGGTGAAGGCTGAATGGTAGTGAATTAGGAATGATGAATGCGGAACCTGGTAGTTTGAAGATGATGAGTCTGGACACTGGTGGGATGGCTGGATTCCAGAGATAAATATGATGGGTGGGGGATGGGGAATAAAGCGCACGCATTAGAGCCTTGAAAAATGGAAAAGCACCTCCCATGATGTTTGGTGCTGTTTGGGGATTATTTGTAGTGAGTTAAGGGTAATGTATGTGAACTAGTGGTAATGAGGGGTAACGTGATGGGATTTATTGGCTATTATTGATGAACTTGTTTAGATGATTGGGATATTGTTTAGCATATTTCGTCAGTACAGTTTGTTGAGTGGGGCGGTGCACGTGTCGATTATGCAGTGCAATGACTAATACACTCTCACACCTCCCTGTCTGTCTGTCTGTCTTAGCGCCTTTTTGGCTACACTCCGCCAATGTGCAACGGTCCTGGCGATAGTCGCCACGCAGATATGCCTATCGTCACGTTATCAGGTACACCGACGGACGCGCTCCAGTATGTACAGCGCTTGCGAACTCAACTGCGAGACGAAGCTCATGTGAGCAGGGCTGTGTACGAACGCGTGGCTGCGCAGTTCGCTGACCTGTCGTCACAGAGCGCCGTGACGTGTGTGTTGGTAGAGCCCTTTCAGAACCGCGAGCACCCAGTCAGGGTTAGGTTTGAGACACACAGAAGCCACGATGCCTGGGAAATGTTAATACTTTGTTGGGCGTGGAGATCGTGAACGAAACCTACGAGGGGATGACATATCGACAGACCCAGTCTGGCGCACCTAGGAATGGCGAGCCACATCTCTTCTTCTACAGATGGACAGGGATACACCTGCCTATGCCAAGCTGGGCATTGGTCGATTCTCTTGGAACTCACTATCCCTCTGTAGGCCGAGGATTGTATTTCACCAAGCAGGTCTGCAAAATGCTGACAACACGCTTGGTTTCACACGTCATACGTTTGTGCTACTTACTTGCGTAAGTGGAGTCAGGTGGTCTACACATACGGAAATTCACCCCAGATTACTCTGCTGCTACCCACTGAAATTCAACAGCTACCCTCCCTTCGTTACCACAACAGATGTGCGTCACCGTCCCTGGTTGATGAGCAGAACATGCAGACATGCGTGATTTACAGAGACGCTGTACAGATGGTGCCATCACATCTTCAGCAAGCTACGAGTGGCCCTGGATGGTGTTGAAATGTGCCACATGCGGCAAGAAGGACGGTTTGAAGGCTTGTGGAGGGTGCCGCATAGCGCGTTACTGCAGCCGATACTGCCAACAGCAATCATATCCTTGTCACAAAGCAGCTTGCAGGGCAGCCACAGTCTAGTACTGACAATGATGGGTTGCTGTTTGTACAATGTGTGGCACAGTGCTGCATGTAATGTGATGGTGAGGAATAATGTTACACACAGAGCTACTGCTGTACAGATGGACAGGCTGACGGATAGGCTGTCTCACGACATAGGGCTGCACACTATGCAAGTGCAACGTATGCTTGCCTGCAAGGCGCTATGGAAATTGCAGAGGCCCAGGCTCAATGTACCGACATCGAATGCTTAAAGTTCCTGCTGCAAAGTCTACAGGAACGAATCATCATATGCCCTGACAGGCACATAGCATATGCTCTTGCTGCTGATCGCGATGTGCAAGTCTCGTGGACGCAAGCCGTGCGAAACGTTTCGCAAATTTCCGCAGGGCGAAAGTTTCGTATCTCGCACGACACACTGGCCTGCCGTGTATCCCGTTTGACTCTGTTCCACCGCGCTGGCTGACTTGAATTCTCATAAGCTTGCAAGCTGAGGTCCGTCAGTTCGTGTTTGGAAATCGGTGGGACGTGCTCTCGCCCATGCTCGCGGCATCCTACACATCTGAAGGAGTCGACTGTCACATAGATCAGTGGGGAAACTGCACCATGATTTGTTGCCGTCCTACTCTTTTGTGTTGATGGCTACATCTGCGTGATATTCGTCTGTGGCAACCAGTGCACACACTATGCTGAAAAATGTATACTGCAAAAAACTATAGCTGTATATCGACACAACAGCGCTTGCATCTGCTCTGCTTGCCGGTCTCCGGTTTTTTCAAGAGTCGCAAATATTCTCGTCCGCCTACACCTTCTTGCTCCTCACTTGGCGCTACATTGTTTGCAAGAATGGCAAACACTGGAGTGTGTTCTGGCCAGACGCAGTTTGCTCAACATTTTGCTGATGTGGCACCAGCACCTCAAAGTAATTCCACTGCGTGTCACAGCAGCAATCAGGTATGCAGAGTATGATAGACTCAAACACAACTGAAATTGTTATGCCAAGGCAACTTGAGTGACACGATTTTGGGAATGAAACACCCACAGACTGCAAAGTTGTATATGCAGGCACCTGTTGATAGACAGCGCTTAGGCC
>JAABUK010007312.1_pt1 | contig 15999 bp, 1 predicted proteins | sample 5559141 | NCBI WGS metagenome assembly JAABUK01 (sample SAMN10711869, study PRJNA513367) | rock metagenome | isolation source: Antarctica rocks | place: Antarctica: Victoria Land, Pudding Butte nord | collected 2016-01-03
TAAATTTTGTGATGAGATTATCGGAATTAAAAGGATTTAATATGATTCTTAATATGATGAATTGATTAACAAAAGAAAGATATTATATTATCTATACAATTATTAATGAGAATATGATTGCGGAGAATATAACTAGAATATTATATAAGAATATATAAAGAATTTACGGTCTATTTAATATAATTATATTAAACAGAGATTCTTAATTTGCGAGTATAATATGATTATATTTATATGAGATTCTAAGCATTATCGCGAAGCTGTTTATAGCGTTTTATTTACAGATAAATGAATAGATAAAGATCGCGAATATGAAGATAAAATGTTACTTATATAATTACATGAACTTCAATTAAAAGAATTGAGCGGAGTTATTATTAAGTGCGGAATTTGTGACTAATATAATTATATTTAAATTAACTCAGCTATCTTCATTTATAATTAATAAAGAATATAAGTTATAAATAAGCTTTAACGCGGTAGAGAAGCTAAGAACGATTAGACAATAGATTAAGTTATAGAAGACTTAAAATTTAATAGAGTTAATAACTAAGATATAAAACTGAATAAAGAATTATTTAGCTTAGATTTAGAAGAGATAAAAGAAGTAGATCGATAAGCATTATTAATTAATAGTATTCGAGAAAGAAGAGAAGATATGATTATTAATAAAGAACATTTATATTATCAGATCTTATAAGAAGCTAAACGTGAAATGAATTGATTTATATAAGATATTAAAGAAGTTGAAAGATATGTATAAACTTAAATTATCTGCGTTTATAAAGATTCATTCTATCTTTTATTTTATATTATTATTTAGAGACTTAAAGAATTTCTTATTTAAATAAGAATATCTTATATCTCCTTCTATTATTACAGAAATAAAGATAAACGCGAAATGAAAAGTGAAGAATATTATTAATATTAAGAGAGTAAATAAATATCTTAAGACGAGAGTATAGTAAATAGATTATTCAGAGAATTTGATGTATTATTCAATTAAAAATCTTAAGAATTTAAAGAATATTCTTAATAATTACTATTTAAGAAACACTGATAAACTAAGATCTGAGTGATTAAAAGATAGTTTTAAGAAGTAAGTTAAAGATAAGAAGAGAAATAACATTTCTAAATTATTACTTGAAGAAGAGATATTAACGAGCTCAATTAATAATAGAAAGATTAGTGATTGAGAGTAGAAGAATAATACTGCTAATTATTAATTAAGAATAATTGACTTAATAAGTTGAGGAATAATGTCACGAGTTATTACAGCTATAAAGAATAGTTATACATAAGAGATAATTATAGACTGAATAATGAGAATTCAACTATTTTATTATACGTGCGATATAACGAAATATCTAAGACTTATATATAAGTTTAACGTATTAAAGTTATATCTCTTAATTAAGTCTTAAAACGCGGAAGCTGTATTAAAATTAATAATTATAATGTACATCTAATACTTTTACAGCTTCTTTATAAGCTAGATTAGTTTTTATAACTTAAGTATTCATTTTCATAGATTATTGAATATATTTAGCTTGAGCTGTTACAAAAATTAGCGAAATGTCTTAAAAATATTGAGATCAAATTATAAATACTAATAATCTTTTATATTCTCTCGCAAATTCTTGTAAATATTAAAGAGATAAAGAAAGAGCTGAGAAAATTATAGAAGATTAAAATAAAAATATAAAGTTAAATTGCTGTAGAAAATTATAAAGAAGTAGTTAAGATTCTAATCGCAGACATTTAATATTAATAAATAATAATAAATTGAAAGAATAAAGAACTGATTATAATTATTATAGATTAAATATAGAGAGATGAAATAAATATAAAGCTAATAATAATATTGCTAAATATAATTAGAGCTGTAAAATTATAGAAAGTTATAAATAAGATAATTATATTTCGAAGACTTATAAGAGAAGATTGTTTAATTATTATAGTCTTATAAGTAAGTAAAGAAGTCTTAGAAATAATAATAAACTGATTATAAATAATTATATTAAGCGCAAAGATTAAGAAATTTATTTATATAATTAGAGCTTATATTATTCGCATTAAAGTAGTAAATAATCAGAATTAATTATAAGTAATTGCTGAGATCTTTAGAGTTAATTAAAGACTTTATTTGCAGATAAAGTTAATAAGAATGATCTGAATTAAGCGCATAATTAGATAAGAAAAGATATACAAATTATTGATTATCGCAATTAAAAGTATTAATATAGCAAATCAATTAATCACTCGCGATCTAATTTATAAAGATGAAATAAAGTCTTATAAACAATTTATCTTAGAAATAAGAATTATTTAATATATATATTATTAGTAATATAAATATATTACAAAATTCTGTAAATCTAAATTAATTTATATAAATTATGTAGAGAGTTATTTTATAAGTAATTATAAAAAAGATTAGAAAGATATAATCTCTTATAAATGCGAGTTATATAAGAATAATTATCGAGCTTAAAAGAAGAGATGTTATTTTAAATAACGCGAAATAAAATAGATTAATAAAGTAGTTTAAAAAACTTCAATTTTATATAAGAAGAGTTGTAAAGATATAATCAGAATAGCGCAATTTATATTTATAATATCACGATTCTAACTTTAAATAAGAGATGATAATAAGTGATAATAAGTTATAAGAGAATGTAAGAAAAGATTTAACGATATAATTAAAGTAGTTAAAGTAATTGAGTAGACGCAACTCTCTTAAAAAAGGGCCCGCCCAGATTTAGATATTAAAGAGACGAAAATAATTATAATAATCAATGAATTATTATAATCTTTTAAAATTAGAGATATAGAAATAAAGATAATTATAATAATTAAGAAAGAGTTGTATTTAATAGAAATGTTAGAAACAATCTTAGAATGAGAATTATATTATAAGAACTAAGAATATTATAATATAATATTAATTATAATAAAGAAGTAATATTAATTCCACTTTTACGCGATCTTATAATTAAAGCATTCAATATTCTCGCTATTTAAGAACTTTGAAGAAATCTCTTTATTATAATAGATTACAATCTTTTATAAGTAGAATTTCATTTAATCTATTTATTTTAAGAGCTTATAAAAGTCTGCTTTTACATTAATAAAAGATTATATTTATAGAGTTAAAATGCGATAAATTATAATAAAGATATATAAATGCTTATAATTCATATTAAAGAAAGTAGTTTAGATATAACTCATTAGATTTAGATATATAATATTTATAATTTCAGTTCAGACTTATATTATAGTAAAGATGCGGAAATATTTAATATACTGCGTAAGATCTTAAAAGCGATAAATATAAAAGCGGAATATATTATAATCGGCGATCTTAATCTTTATTATTTATATTAGAGCGGCTTAAAGAGACTGATCTGATATATAATAATAAATATTCTAATTAATATTAATAATAATTATTTGCTTAAGCTTATAATCTTTCCCGAAATAATAATATGATAAATATATAAGTTATAGAATATAATAGATCTAATATTTCTTTTATAAATACTCATAAATAAGATAATAAAGTGTATAATTAAATTAGATCTAATTTAATTATTTAATCATATTTCGATTAAGCTTACTCTTTAAATATAATCGCAGTTATTTGTAATTAAATATTAAAAATATTAAAAGAGAATAAATGTTAAAAAGATAATAATAGCGCTGAAAGATAAGATATTTAATAACTTATTATATATTAATAAATAAATAGATATAAGAATTCATGAGATATTATAAGCGCTTAATTAAGTAATTAATATAAATATATTATAAACTAAGTCATCTAAGTCTATAAAGAATTTCTAATTAAATAAGTGCGATATAATGATTTATAAGATAAGAGAGATTAGATATAATATATTACGAAATTATATAAAGAAGTTCAAGAAAAGATATCGCAAAATTAGAAATCAAAAGATAGCGATCTTATAATAGCACTTAAAAGATATATTCCGCTCGCAATTAATCAAAATTATATAAATAATATAGAATATCTAAAGATTTATAAAGTGAGTTAAGATTAAGATAGATAAGTTATATATAATAATAATAAATTCTTATTATTTAATATCATATTAAAGCTAATCGATATAGATCTATTTAATCTAAATATTATATTATTTCTTCATCTAATGTTCGTCTTATTACTAGAGAATATTTTAGATGAAATCTTTTAATTCTTATACTTCTCGCATGTTTCGCGTTTATATTATATCTACTTCTTCTTCTTTCTTAATCATTATTATAATCTTTTAAAATTATTTAAGCAGTCTTATTTATAACATAAGATGAATTATAGTTAAAGCACTTTCTCTATTTATTAATATGTATTTAAGATTAATATCTCTTTCTTTTAACTTCTCTCTTCTCTTTTAATTCTATAACGAATAGATTAGTAATATATAACGCATTAATATCGCGCTCTAATTATATATATAGCACTTGTTAAGTATTTCTGGAATATATCTTCTTATAAGAAAGATGTTAAAGCCGATCTTATTTGTTTTTAATTAGAGTAATAGTGAGCTTACTTCTTTTAGATATTTCTTATATAGCTTAGTAATCTTCTTTAATAAGTAGTCTTGAATTTTATATAAATAAGCGTCTTTTTCTTCTCTCTATTAATATTCTATTCACTTCTCGCCGGTAAGTCGCTTAAGAGATATATGCGGTTGTCTCTAATTTAGCTTCTTAAGTTAAAGTCTTTTATATTTCTTAAAAGTTTTTCTTTATTTTTTTATTTTTTTTCAGTATTTCCGCATCTAAGTTATAAGAGTTATTTTAATTATTACTTACGTGCGAGATATCTGCGCGATATAAAATCTATTAGAGATTAATATCACTAATTATTTAATATATAGATTGAGCGGAAGAATATTTATTTTAATCTCTACTATCTTTATAAAGATCGCACGATAAATATTTATAATGTGCCGAAAATATTGATCTTATATATATTAAAGCTTTTTAATTATCTTCTTTTTATAACTTTTAATATTTATTGAAATATATCAGATATTATAATTATATATTATAGCTGAATAAATAATCGTCTTATATACTTACTTATTTATTTACTGTAATATATTTTATATAAAGTCGATTAGAGAGTTAAGAGTGAAACATATTTATATCACGCGCGCTTTTATCGCGCGGAAATGAGATTTTTATTACAGCTTTAACTTAAGAATAATATTTAAAACGCGGATATCTACTTTTAGTTAAATTAAGTATATACTTAAATTAATTATAATAATTATATTAAATCTTTTTAAGAATCTTAAGAAGTGAATAAGATTATATTTCTTAAATAAGAAGAAGAAGTTATAATATCTTACTCACATCTTATATATAAGATATATATATTTAAGATTTTAATAATTTTTTTTAATTAAGTACTTATGTGTAAGCATGTTTATATTATTTATAAATTCTGTTAAGCTAATATATAATCACATATTTTCACAGTTTTTCAGCAGTTCTATATTATAGAAGAGATAGAGAATCGGTAATATTAAAAAGTCTTGCGAAATATTTATAAAGATTATACTTTTTATTTACGTATATTTATTAATTCTTATCTTTATACTGCGATTTAATAAGAAACTCTTTATTCATCTAATTAATTATTTTAATATATTCTTCTATCGCAAGTTATGTAAAGATCTTGTGTATGAGACGTGATTAAAGACGTCTGTAATATTTAGATAGAGTATACTTATCACTTATTTTCTATTTCCTTTTTACATAATGTGAATCTTTTTAGTAATTAGCTGTAATATAATATTTATTAATTTATATCTTCTCGCGCTTATTTAAGTATTTAAAAGAAGTGTATATATCTTAATTAAATCGCGCATATAAGTTATTATAATTGTTTTTAAGATCTTTTCTAATATGTTTAAAAGAGTGATAAATTAATATGTTAAGAGATTGAAATAATTTACTTTACTTAATTTACATAATATTATTATAAAAGCTCTCTTGAAATAATCTGAGTGAACTTTTAAATCTAAATAGATTTAAAAGATATATATAAGAAGTATAAAAGACTTATTAATAAGAAGATATATAATATTATTTAAAATTTTATTAATATCTAAGATTTTATCTTTTATTTAATAAAAGAATATATTTATTATCTTTTACTTAGATAATACATTTAATATACTGAGCGCCGGAGAATAGTTATATATAATTATATCTGAGAGATCAGCTTTCAGAAGAGAAGGAAATAAGAATGTGTAGAAAAGATTAACTTTTTCTTGAAAAATACTTATCTCTTATGTCACTGAAGTGATGACATTTCCTTATTGAGAATAGCATTCCCGCGTTATAGCGTCAAAATTGGGTGCAGTCTTAACATTAAGAACACCAAAATTAAAAAGATAAAAAGAACTTAAATCAGCTATAGCAGGATAAGCTTTATAGCTAACATACTATAAATAGCATTATTAAAAAGCGCTAGTAAATCTCTATATAATAGTCTATTTATATTTATTATTTAACTACTAATTAAGCTAGAAACTAATATTTAATCAGATTTCTAAAGAGTTCTTAAAGCTTAATTAATTATATAGAGCTAATAATTATAGCTTAGATTCTATAAATGGTATTTTTAGATAGTTAAATCTTAGAACTATAAAATGGCTTAGTCAGTTTTTAATCAACTCTTTTATAAAGTGGGTGCACTTCGATTCTTAATTAAGAATAATAGAATATATTAGTATTTCAATTCAAAAAATAGAAATTATATTATTATTCTTAATTAAGAATTAGAGTGCATCCACTTTAAAAAAGAGCTGATTCAAAACTGACTAAGCCATTTTATAGTTCTAAGATTTAACTATCTAAAAATACTATTTATAGAATCTAAGCTATAATTATTAGCTCTATATAATTAATTAAGCTTTAAGAACTCTTTAGAAATCTGATTAAATATTAGTTTCTAGCTTAATTAATAGTTAAATAATAAATATAAATAGACTATTATATAGAGATTTACTAGCGCTTTCTAATAATGCTATTTATAGTATGCTAGCTATAAAGCTTATTCTGTTATAGCTGATTTAAGTTCTTTTTATCTTTTTAATTTTGGTGTTCTTAATGCTAAGACTACACCCAATTTTAACGCTATAACGCGGGAATGCTATTCTCAATAAGAAAATGTTATTACTTTAGTGACACAAGAAATAATAATACTCTTCTTAAATAGTATTGAAATATTTACTTAAGTATTTATACTTAATACTCATCTTTTCGCTCATCTCGCAGTTCTTTAAAGATTTGTCTGCGACTTATTAATATCTTATATATAAAAGCGAAACTCTTCTCTTTTAACTTTAAAGATTATCTTTCTCTTAAAATTCTTTACTTATATATAATTCTATTAAACTCTTTAAAATAGCGTTTTTAAGTAGATATATTATTAGTATTTTAATAGTCTTATCGTCTCTTTATATTCTTAACTTCAGAATTCTCTTAAGAATTAATATAATTACTTTTTTGAAATTAATATACTTATTATTTATTATATATCTGCGATTAATATAATCATTATCTTATTTAGTTATATAAAGAATTGTGTAGAAGCTTAATATAAGAATTTAATTATATCTTAAAATGCGAAAAGAAAAAATTCTTTATTTAACTTATTAAAAGTATAACGTGTGCGTATAATTAATAATATCTTAATCTTTTATAGATTAAGAATTATTTTAATTAATAAATAATTAAAGAACTGTTTTATTTTTTAAGAGATATTAATAGTAATAAATTCTATTTATTTAATTCAGATTAAAACTAATTTATATAGATCTTCTTATATAAATCGAGCTATTAAACATCTATTAAATTAATCAATCTTCTTTTTCCTCTCAATTTATTCTCTCTCTCTCTCTTTCTCTTTATCTCTCTTTCGTCTCACTTTATAAGATTTTCTCTATTAATCTAAATTGATTAAGTAGTTTCGTACGAAATATTATTTTAATAGCTGCTCTGCATTCTTTCTTTTCTAAGAGAATTATTCTCAGATCTGTTATATAAAGAGGGTTAATAAGTTCTATTCTTTCTGTAATCTATTAAGAGTATTTTAGTAGAACGTGTTTTACTATTATATTATTTTATGCGCCCTTGTATTAAAAACTTTTAATTTCGGGCATCTTTCTTTTATATAGAAACTGATTGAAGCTAATCTTATTCATACAAAATTATATAAGAAGTGCGCTCTTATATTTCTTAAATTCTTAATATAATATTATTGAATTTTTATTTAATTCTAAAAGGATTATCTTTAAATACTTTTCTCTTTAATTATTCTTTTATCTCTTTTTCTATTTTTATTTATAGACTAAGCGAATTTCTTTATACACTTCTTTTAATCTTTAAGACTTTATGCACTTCTTTAATTTCTTCTATAATAAATTCGATATAAGAATCTTATTATTTAATCTTATTATATTCTGATTTATTAGATTAAATTAAATAAGTCATTTAGTTATATAATCTCTTAATATTGCGCGGGTTCTTACTATATAATCTCTTCTATCTACAGTTTATTTTACAATTCTAGTATATATATTATTAATTTCTTAAATAACTTTAAATACTTAAATTTTAGTTATAATCTTAATTATCAAATTCTTTATATAAAGATTTAAAGATTAGATATATATCTTCACTTTTAGAATTTCTATTAAGATTGCTTTATATATTTCTATAATTATATAAAGACACTTATTTTAAAGAGTTTATAATTTTCTACTCACTTCTTTTTAATATTCTTTAATCTCTTTTAATATATATTAAATACTTACTCTATATATAATAATTAAATATATAACTGTTTAATATACTTATTTTTTTGCTTTTAAAGAGACGCTCTAAATAGATTCTATAATTATATAAAGAGCGTTAATTAAATAGACTGATTTTACTTTAATTACTTGAAGATAAGATTATTATTTAAGTATAATATTTAATTAAATATTAAGAATTTGTATATTATTCTTTAAATTGATTTCTTATCTCTTAAGCTTTAATCTTATCTTCATATTAAAATTTCTCTTTATATAATTAAAGTGAATCAGTTTATACTTATTTAAATAGAATTTCGAGCTATATTTTCTTATTTAGTCTATATATTTCTTATAGATTTTAGTAAGTACTTAATAGTTTCTCTCTATACTTTTATTATATATCAAGATATTGACATTATTTATAAACTCTATTATACTTATATAGAATCTGATATTATCATATTTCTTTAACAAATCAGTATTATAAAAGAGATATAGAATTGAGAATATTGATAAGTTTTATAAAATTTCTATTATAATTAATACTTTTAATAATATAAACTCATTAATCTTTATCTTTATATGATGATTAAAGAGAAAATCTATTACTTATTATATAAGTGATTCTGAGATTTTTCTTTTTCTTAGATTATAAGTTAGTTATATATGTGAGATCTTATTGAATGTCTTTATCATATTTAGTAAGAGAAGACTTGCAACTCTTCTATTTTCTCTTCTTTAGATTGTGTATATCTTCTTTATAATTTATTATAATGCTATCTCTATTATTTTTAAAGAGTGTGCTCTATATTATAAGTCTGAAAGAAGATTATATAATTCAGTAATATATTTTATTTAATTAAATATTATTACTTCTAAGATCTTTTCTAGCGTGTTTAACAGTGCGATTAGTTTATACATTAACAAGTTTAAGTAATCTTTTTTATCTAACTTCTTCAGCATTATTATACGGACGTTTTTAAAGTGATCTGACTAGATTTCTTATATAAGATAAATCTGAAATAATCTTTTAATTAGATTCAACTTCTTTTATATAAAAATTTAAATAACTCTGTTTAAGATTCTATTTAATTTTAAAGTCTTATCTTTTCTTATATAATTAATTACTTTTAGAATTTCTCTTTCCGCGATCTCTTTTTATTATAAGATTCTTTAAGAATATTTATATTCTTTAATATTTATAAAATTTATCTTAAAAGAAGAGAGAAAGCAGATATCACGTAAGAGCTTTACTTTATTTTTTGTGTTTCTTACTTTATATATTTCTTATTTAAGAATAGAAAAGAATACTTAAATAATTTATTCTTATAATTATTATCTTATTTATTATATAATCTTTCAGATTCTTTATAACTTTTATATTATCTCTTATATTATATTTCTAAAGTCTTCTCTTTTTATTTTTAATAATATCTTCTCTTTTTAATTACGCTGTTATACAAAGTTTTATTATATAAAGAGTGATGAATTCTTAATGAAGTTTCTATATACTTTTCTTATATTCTTTATCATCTCTTAATATTCTTTTATTTAGAATCTCTAACTATATAAGAATAATGTTATTTATGATGTTAAGTCCTCTATTACTGTATATATAAGTCTTATTAATTTATATATAAAGTAATTGATCTCTTTTTTAATGTTTAATATACAATTTTTGAGTGATTTTATATGATTATAAAGGCTTTTAATAAAGACTTTATAATTCATCTTTTTCCATACTTTATATCTTTTTAATAACTCTTTTTTAGATTGATTTAGTCATTTAAATTCCGTGTTAATTAAAAGATAATCTGATAACTATTCTCTTTCTACTTCTATTTAATATTATATAAGTTAATTCTTCAGTACTAATATTGTAAAGATGAGATTTATAATTATCTATTTATATAAATCTTCTCTTTAATAATCTCTTATTATTATTTTTAAAAAGAGAATAAGTTTCAGCTCTATCTTTTATATAATCTTTAATAATATATTTGAGAGTTTATATTATATTGAATATATCAGATTTAATTAATTAAGATAATGAAGATTCAGATTATTTAATATAATATATTCTTCAAACATTTTAAGTATTATATAAAGAGTGTTAAGAGACTCTATTTCTTCTAATTTTAAGTATTAATTTAAGAGATTATAAATATTATAAATATTAATTATATAATTAATAATCTATATTTCTTGAAGTTTTAATATAATTATAATAAGATCTTTTAAGTGGTATATCTCTAATTATATATTTGTATAAATACGCTTATTAATAAATATGAGAATTCTTAAATCTTTTTATCTTTAATTATTGCTGTGAAAGGCGCTTTATCTTAAATTGTATAAAGTATAATTAAGTATATCTCTTTATAATTCTTAAATTGCGAGAATATTATACTTTTCAATCTCTAAATCTTAAAGCAGTTTTATTATTATCTTATTTCTTGACTTATTAATATTATATTATAATATCTTAAGACTTTATATAAAAATGTTTTCTAATATATAATGTTCTTGAATATGTGTTAATAATTTTCTTTAATTAAAAGAAGTTAGATATCTTAGCTTAATATAAGATTAATCTTTATACAATTCTTAGATTCTTGTGAATAATCTTTTAAATAGATTAGTCTTCTTTTCTGTAAGTCTTTTACTTAACTTTATTTCATCTTTAATTCAGATTTACTTTTATTAACTTTCGTTAATAAATTTGAGATTGATAGAGAGGAGAAGAAAAAGAGAGAAAGAAAGATAAAAGTGATCTCTTATTAATTTTAAGATTGAAAGTATCTCGATTTTTTGTTATATATTTTCTTTATATAAAATTGTTCTCTTTTCTTTTATAAGCAGTTATTGAATTAAACTTTATATCTTTTTAAGCAGTTATTATATTATATAATCTTTCTCTTAAGCTTTTTCTCACACTTATTAATTTAATAATATTCTGTATAATATGCGCAGAATCACATCTTTTTATATGTACGAAATAAATATCTATATTTTTAATAGCGAAAGTATTAACGTGATTGAAGAGTTAAATTATATTATATAATTAACTTAAACTCTATTTTGTAAATAAGATCTTTTTAAATAATTTTATTTATTAAATCTAGATTAGAAAGTTTTAAAATTATATATATGATTATATTAATTTCTATATTTCTTTTTATTTATTAAAGATTTTTGATTTTAAAATCTGAGATAAGTCTAATATTCTTACTCTTTAATTCTTATATAAATTACTTTTTCTCTTTCTCTCTTTATCTTATTTATATCGCTCATATTAACACTTTATATAATCTTATCTTAAGTTATATAAGTAAACTTAATAACTTTATTTATATTAAATCTTATTTAAACTCTATATAATCTAAATTATCTTCCGCGTATAATATAATTTCTCTCTTTAAGAGTTTCTTTACCGCGATTATATAATATATATAAAATATTCTTATTAATTTCTAATTAATTTAATTTATAATCTTTTTAATAAAAAGTTTATTAATTCTAATCTTCTCTTTCTTATTTAAGATTTGAATAATAATTTTTCTTATCTCTATTTTTAAAGGAGTTTAAGTTATAGAGATTAATTTCTTTCTTAAAATATTGTGTGTTATCTCTGTATATAAGATTAAGAGTTTTTTCTGTTAATTTTAATTTTCTAGTCTGATAATAGATTTCTCAATTCTGCGTAATCTTGTCTTTATTAAATTAAATAGTTATTTAAATAAAGAGTGATTTACGCGTTTTAACGCGTTTTCTAACGCGTCTTTTATCGCGTTTTCTGCGTATAAATAGATTTATAGAATTGATTGAATGAGAGCATGTATCTCCTCTCACGAAATCATCAGCTCTACTTCTTCGTATGAGTCTTCTTATCTCTGCGTTATCTGTCTGATAATCTTAATATTTGTTGATTTCATTTTCATCTTTTTTTCTTCTCTTTCTTTTCTTTTTAAGAGATATTATATTTAATAACATTATTATAAAGAGTTTTAATAAAAAAGATTAAATCGATAATAATTAGTTCTACTTATAATTTATTATCACATTCTTTTGTAATAAAGTTAAAAGAAAGTAATAATAAAGTATAAATGACTCGCATGCTTTTTAATAGAGTATTTATTAAACGATATTAGAATAAATATAATAGATTAACTTAAAGAGAATGATATAGATTAAAGTCATTTAAAATAATCTGCTCGTCATCTTTTTATATTATATTTATTAGCGTTATTAAACTGCTTTAATTAAATATCTCTTTATAAATTATTAAAGAGAAATTATAAATATTATAAATTTAAATAATATAAGAAATCGACGAATTATTTATAAGATATAAATAAAGAGTATAAATATTAAGATAAGTTATATAATAAATAAATAATGAGAATAAAGTGATGATGATAAGATGCTGACTTAATATTAGTAAGGATATTAATTAGTTCTATATAATAGAAACTAATCTCTAAAGAATCTCTTTAAAGATCTCTTCTCTTTTCTTTATATCTATTTAATATAATAGTTAAAGAGAAGAGAAAAATAAAGTAATTATAATTAATTATTAATTATAATAGTAGTTAAGAGGAAATCTTTAGATGAAGAGAAGATATTAAGAAGTTAAAGATGCGAATACATTAGTTAATAAATAACTTATTAGCTGAGATTATAACAATATCTTCTTTTTTAAAGTTCTATTCTCAAAATTAGAATTAGATTAACAGAATCACTTTATTAATAAGAAGAAGATGAAAGTTAAATAATGCGTTAGTATTTTAATAACAGTTATATTGAAACAGTAATATATAAATGAGTTAAGAATTTAACGCAAAGTTAATATTGCGCTAGATTAGAGTAACGCCTGATCTTAATTAATATAACGCGTTAAGTTATAAGTTTAGTCACTTCTAATAGATCAGCTGCTTCCGCAATCAACTCTGCAAATTAATATTATAGATTCTTTATTAAGTATAAGTAACTGCTTCTTTTCTTATAATAATACTTCTTTTCTTCTCACACTTTTATTATTTATTATTATCTCGTTATTATTAAGTCTTTATAATATTTTAAGCCTTCTTCGTCAAGTCTCTTATATAATCTTGTTAGTCTTATAATCTTCGAAAGTTCTTTGTAAAATCTTCATAATATCTTTATAAATCTTTTATTATATAAAAATTATAAATCGCTCTTCTAAATATTCTATTAATATCATTTTAATATCATCTTTCTTATTTAAATATTCTTGTTCTATCTCTACTTTATTACAGTAATATTATCTGTGTTATATTAAACATTTAACACATTTTAATAATTAGAATAATATATATAGACTGCGTAATGGTCCGGTCCGGTCCGGTCCCAGTCTATATAGGACCGGACCATTCGGTCTTTGATCTCAAGATTTGAAAGACTAGATCGGATCGGATCAGATCCGGTCCGGTCCGGTCCCCCAATTGGGCTGTCAAGCATTGAGAGAATGCCAAGCTATTTTCAGACTAGCTATATTAGAAAGGTATATATAAATAGAATATTTATTTATAGATAAATTATTATTAAAATATTTATATTTAAATAATTTAAAAAAATGAATTAATTAAGATAATTATTAGAACAAATATTAAATATATTATTAGGAACTGTTAAGACTAGTTATAATAAGACTCAGATATTAGAGATTTGTGAATAGAAATCTCTGTTCTTATATAGAAGGGTTAAAGACAGATTGCAATTAATAATATAAGTTGATTACAAAAGAAGAATAAGATTATAGAATTATAAGATAAACGATTGTTTATATAGTTATTACTAATAAGCCGTGCATAGTATTTCTAAGTACTCTTCTCGAGCACTCTTGAGCACTTACTTCTAAATACTCTTCTTAAATACTCTTAAGCACTTATCTTAATATTTATCTCTAATTATTTTAATCAAATATAATGTTTTAACTAACTATTAAGACTTTAATAGTTAGAGCTGAGTCTATCGGCTATTAATCTATAGTTATAATACTATACTCTTCTGAATTAACTTAGTCTTTTAAGCTATTTAAATTTATCTTCATGATTTTAATAATTTCTACTTTCTTCTTTCTTTATTATACTTTAGTATCGTGTTAGTAAATCTTTCTCTTATAAATAATATTAGATTTAGATGAAGAAAATAACTTTATTAAGAGTGCTGACTATAATTATATATTCTACTTATATTAAGCGGGATTATCTTTATATATTTTCTAAAGATGTCTTAAAATGTTTGAAGTATACTTATTATAATATTTATTATAATAATAACTTTTTAAAGACTAACTTTTAGAGATTATAATAAAAAGAGTTATATTTAAAAGCTGCGTGAAAGATAACTCTTCTTCATCTTTAATAAAATACTGCGAAGATAGCGAGTCTAAACTCTTATATTAAATCTCTTCGAACAGCTTAAAGTAAGATAATTACTTAAAAGATTAAGTCTTTAAAAGAGCTTAACTAAGAAGAGAGATATTTAGAGAAGAAAGAGTTGTTAGTTAATGCAGAATTGCACGTTACTTTTAATAAAGAGCAGCTAACTACTTTCTTTAATTCTTCTTATATTAAGAATTCCGACGATAATAATTCTTAAGAGTTGTAAGACTAAGATTTGTTTCTAGTTCTTATATATTTTCTAACATATTATATTTTAATTATTTTATTAGATAATAGATTTTATCTTTAATCTCTTAATTATTAAGTACTTTTTCCATCTTATATTTTTAATCTTAATTATCTAATTAAATTAAAGTCTATTTAGCGTTCTTTAATATAGATTTTAAAAGAGAAATATCGAATACAGAATAAATCCTTATAATATCTAAGAGTTTAAGTCTATAAATTGACTTTTCTAAGACTTTCTAAACTGAATAGAAATTAAGTTTTGTATGATTTAATTTTAATATTTCAGTAAAGTAAGTATACTAAGTTCTTCTCTTTAAGATTTAGTCCGTTAATCCTCTTAAAATTATAATATATATCAGACTTTTAACTGATGAATTTAAGATCTTTTATTAATTCTTAATATAGATTAATTAATAGTTATATACTGATGACTGATTTTTATGTAAGTTATTTTATTTCTCTTAATTATTTATACGAAATTGATTTTCATTTATAATTAATATAAA
>JAABUK010007313.1_pt1 | contig 15998 bp, 27 predicted proteins | sample 5559141 | NCBI WGS metagenome assembly JAABUK01 (sample SAMN10711869, study PRJNA513367) | rock metagenome | isolation source: Antarctica rocks | place: Antarctica: Victoria Land, Pudding Butte nord | collected 2016-01-03
GAAAAGCTTCTGAATTCCATGCGGCAAAGCTCCCATCAGTGCTGTTGCCCCACATATGATAGCCAAAGGTGGGACAGTCTCCCAAGGGAACGGCATGGTCAAGTCGGTTGCCCTGTCGCTCCCACACCTAGCGCAAGTCTGAAGCTAGCGCAGTTGTGGAGAATTTCCCGAAACCTACCCTGAAACCTACCTAGGTTTTGGAAATTCAGTGCATGGTCGAAGCTGCATCGGTAGCTGCTCGCCTCGGCATTGCGGAAGGAGGAGCAGCCAATCGAGTGAGCCTGGCTTACGTCTGCCGTCAGAGCAAGCTGTTGTAGGCCAACAAGCTTGAGTCTGCCGCTCATCGGGTGCCCAGAAGCAATAGGCTTGATCTACGCCCTGAGACTTTGCTGCCTTGTAGCCCCTCGTTACTTGAATCATAGCTGCCGAGCAGTGCTACAATCCCCTGCTCTGCTTGGCTTTGGTCGTTGACTCCTCAATACAGTACCCAGGGCTGTTGGCTTGCCTGGGCTGGGCAAAGCTCTGACTTTCTCAAATGGCAGTGGACTCTGAAGCATGCCAAGCTCCTGCATCTCAGATGCCGCATGCCAACAACGGGTAGGTCACAGGGACCGAAGCGCTTGTGATCAACATTACATTGATGTTGGTTTCGGAGCTGCTAATTTGCATGTCTGCATTTGCAAGTCTTGGTTTTAAATGCGTGCAAACATGCAGGCTGATTGCAATCAACCTGTCAGATCTAGAGGCAGAAACCCGGTGCCCTGTGTGTTTGGGTAAGTCTACCACTGTTGCCTCTGCTACCCATCACTCTGGATGTCAGCCGTTGTCACCACTCAAACTGTGTCTCGATCCAACATTTATGTTGGAACGGCAGGGGTGATCAAGAATGCTCGCTTGGTCTCTGGCTGCATGCATCGCTTCTGTGCAGAATGCATCGAGAAGTGGCTTCGAGTTTGCAGGTGAGTTTTGGCAAACAAGCTTGCTGACAGGACGGCTGCAAACAAATGTTTGTAAATGAGTACATTAACTGCAATCACTGGCACCACTGTCAGTACGTGTTGGCAATGCGCTTTTGCTTGTTTGCAGAGAGAACAACTGTCCCCAGTGCCGCATGCCCATGCAAAGCAGAAGAGACTGTAAGAAGGTGCATTTTCTGGCGAGCAACATGTCATTTATGGAGTTGTTGGCCCAATCAGTGATCATGTAGTCAGTCATGTACAAGATACAAGGCATGCTTGCACAGGACAGGAACTTTCCCAAACAGTTGTACAAGATATGCATGCAATTGGCGCACCTGGCATGATGTCAGCCTGCACATAAATCTCATAGGCAGGCATAGCCAAAAAAAGTAGAGTCAAGCCGCACCCACTGGGCACATAGGCCTGCAGCAATGCCACCTTGTGCTGTGTTTCAGGATGGCAAGTATGATCGGCTCCTGAGGCTGCTGTATGATGACATTGAGAAATATGAAACAGAGGTGACTTTTATCTTTACTGAGTTTAAACATCAGCTGCATGCTGTTCATTGTCATTGTACTTGTTGCTTGCAAAGTGATCTCTATACATGTGACATGCATTCCTCAAAAGCTTGCATTTTTTGTGAGTGCTGACTTGACACATTGTTTGACTGATCGGTTGATTCATTGTTTGATTCATTGATTGATTCATCCATTCATTGTTTGGCTGGTTGGTTGATTCATTGATTGTTCACGACGTGTCAGCTCTGACAGGCCTGATATGCAACTTCTGTGGGCTGGCCCTGCCAAACCACATCAGTTACACGTGACTGGGGCAGCAGAGCACCTATCATGATCAGCATGCTTACAACCAGCATGACTGCCTTTTGCACAAGAGTGATGTGGTGTTGCAGATGTTGGATGCAGACGATGCCATCTTGGAGCAGGCTATGCAGACGGGAGCAGCCCTCAAGAAAGCCAGAGACCTTCAGAAGGCTGCCAGAAAGCCCAAGGTCAGACGTAGACCTGTGTACCTAGACTCAAGCCACACGCATGCATGTGCCTACATTGCTGCCATTTTAGCTACACCTAACACCCCCTTGTCTGAAGCTGCGCCGGCACTCACGCATGTTGCTTTGTCAGGCATGCAAACAGCACTGCAAATGATCACCACAAGTCATATGGATTTGAGAATTCGTATGGTTGAGATGGGCCAAAGGGCAACAATCTTTCTCAGATCTGAATGACTTGCTCTTGTCAGCAGTGTTATGGTTTGTGGGCTCAAACAGCCGTTGACATACTACCAGAAGCACAAAGCTTGTGACACCACTTTACACTCATGTGGAGCAAATTTAGTCAAGCACTGCTTGCAATGTGGCATTTGGGCTGTCGATGCACCTTCACACTGAACCTTTTGACTGGACCTACTGCAGGTAGACTATCCCCAAACAATAGGGCATGCAGCAGGGCAGCAGGGCTCCTTGCAGCAGCCCTATGGCCTGGAACATAAAGGGCCCTACAGATCCATTCCAGTTGGTCCAGCCCAATGGGTGAGCTACCTTTTCTGAGACCGTACATTGGAAGACATGACTACATTGTATGCACATGTCCTAGGAATCTGGATCAAGATAGGTAATCAAGAACAGTCAACAGGGCAGTTTGTTGACCCTTTTTACATTGCATCTGCTAATGACTGTCAGCATAATAGTGATATGCATTTATGCAGCAGCAAGGTGTAGAAGGTGCCCCAAAGTTGTTGATGTGCAGCAACACAAAAGTCTGTATAAGCACAACCAATTTGGCACACTTTAAGCAGGGGGTTTGCTGCAGTCCCATACAGCCAGACATAATATGGCCGCTTTTCAGACCCACAATTGGGTGCACAGCTCAGCAGATTGTGTCCTATTCTTGCAGGTCACTCCTGTCTCTTTTGCACACTCTCATGAGGAATATCTTGTTGCTATTGGCCTGCAGCCCACAAGGCCTCTCTCTGATCTCAAGGCTGAGATGCAAGAAGGGCCCTCAGACCAGCTGCAGCATCATGCAGAAGCTGCTGCCGCAGCTGCATCAATGACTCATGTAGCAGAGGAAACCCCAGGGCATGCTGCCTCTTCTTTGGAGCAGCTTGACCAAGGGCAGTACGCAACTGCCTCACAGAATCAGCTACAGGGGCAGTCTCAGGCTCAGAGGTGGCTGACCCTGCAGCACGCCCCTCATGACCCCAGATCAGGGTCGAAGCCAGAGCCTGGGGTACAGCCCATGGGTGATGTCAGCACAAGCTCCAAGCAGAAGGTGCAGCAGCAGTCACAAGGGCATCCCAGGCTGCCCCTAGGCAGCCCAGGCAAGATAGTCCCCCTGGCCTCCCTTCATCACCATCCTGCCCCCTCCCATCAAGCTTTGGCCCCAAGGGCAGCCCCAATAGGCATGCCTTCTATGCCAGTGGGCAGCACAACTGGTATGATGGGCAGAAGCTGGCCAGGCCAGCCCCAGTATGGCAACAGTCAGCCAGTCAGTAGGCCAGGGACCAGTGCTGGATCTGGTCCAGGGGAAGGCAGGGGCACCAAGAGAGCTGGTGGTGGCGGGGAGAGCAAGAGCAAGAAGAGGCAAAGGCATGGGGACAGGGAAAGAAGCGTCGAGGGTGATCAGAGTTCAGGTACAGCACGCCCCTGTTCTGTTTATGGCTGGCTCACTGCGCAAAGCTGGTTCAATCACCATGATGTGCTCCCCTGCATTCAATGCATGATGCAACAACTCACAAGGCCACAGGATGTGGGAGCTGCCTCAGCTGCAGGATTCAGCTGCATCAGTTGTGAAGCATAGATTGACGCTGTACTGTCTTCACACAAGTGCAGCATGTCACTAGCATTCTGTTCACATACAGCAAACCTAAAGTGACACAGGCAGACATCCAAGGAATTCCCAACGTGCAATGTTCTGCTATGCCTGCCTCAATTGATACATGTGTAAATGCAGGGCGTCAGTCAACAGGACCCATTGCAGCGTTCCTGAGGCCCCTGCCACCAGCACAGCCAGAAGCCGAAGCCAAGGCAATGGCAGCTTCCTTGGCAGCTACTGCTGCAGCCAATGCCCAGCAGCAGAACCACGCTGTGCACACTGTGGTCCAAGTCTGTGTGAGACCAGAACAGAAGACAGGGGAGGGCAGGGTATTGCCAACACTCCAGCGGCCCTTCCTGATGTGCCCTGTTGATATGCAGATCGGACAGCTACAGAAGGTCAGCAAGCTCTTCTTGTCTACTGTCATCAAACTGTCTGTGCAATTACGACAGGCCACTTGCTCTTTTTGGAATCTTTCAGTGTCCAATACCATTCTGCCATCGTGTCTGCGCCATGTGTATGCGGCATACTCTGTGTGCAAGCAGTTTGCTTCTGGCTCCAACAGCTGTTTGTCACCCATATGCCCAAGCAGCATCAGCTGCTAGGACATGCATGCCGGTGTCACAGCAGGTTCTGTCTAAGCCCTTAATCCTTGTTAGTACAGCATATGCTAGTGAACCATTGCAGTTTATGTACATGTCTTCTGTGTTTTACTTTCTGTCGCAGTATAGCAAGGCAAGACTTTGCAATGGTGTGCAGCATGTGACAGATGAACTAGAAGTTGCCGGTCAGCAGAACATGTCAGGGCTTGAGTTCAAAATGGCCTCTGGTGTGAGCAATCCCGCCACTCAAGATGTGCGGCCACAGCAGACTTTGCGGGAGCTTGCAAGTCTCCAGCATGAAATGCAGCAGCACCTGGTAAGCGGCGCGTATAAAATTGTGACAATCGTTTGAAACAATGGTTGTCGTTGCTGTGTGCTCTTGCAACATGTACATGCGAACATTGAGTGATCCATCAGTCAGTGATGCTATCATACAAATGACGCTGACAGTGCTGTGCTTTTGTGCAGGAGTTGGAGTACAGCTTAGCAGTGCCCACATTGTGAGTCTTATTCTCCAAAATTTACATATTATCAATGCTTCATTCAGAAGACGCAACCAATTTTGTCAAAAGGGCAACCATGAAATATATTGTTTACACAGCTATGTGTCATAGTAACTGCAACAGATTCATTATTGCAGTTCACTGTGAAGGTTTAAGTGGTCTGGTCACATGACTGTGTAGTAGCTGGTGTGCAATCTTGTATCAATTGAATAATTTGAGCATTGATCTTGACACTAGTACGTTGCAGCAGGCCTGCTTAAGCGGTTGGCATGTATCCTGTTGCAAGCTTAGAATCTATCATCTGATGTGCTGCTGCAGTCTGAGACTTTTTCAATGCAGATGCTCAATTTTGTTAGCCATGATGATGCGCATTTGCGTTGATTGCTTGCAAGAGTGAATCCTCAAGCTGCTCCATACTGCGAGTATCCATTTATATTGCGGTCATCTTTGATTTTGTTGTTGTGACTCACTTCCAGAGCTTATTATACTCAAAGCTCGATATTTGCTGATCTGATCAGCATACAAAATGATTTGAGACGAGCAAGATGCATTAGACAAATAGACCCCATGCAATATGTTGGGACACCGTATGTCTTCACAACAGTGCAAGGAGCATCGATTGGTCCAGCAAATGTTACATGATAAGCTGTTTCTTGTCCAGACACGTTTGACACTGCGCATAAGGCTCTGTGTAACATCAGTACAAAGTGTGCAAATAGAACACATGTAAAACTCTGATCCTGCAGGTGTACACGTCAGTTGAACAAGGGTGCATGCAATGCAGTCTCATAACTGTACCAGCAATAGCAAGTACGACATGCATCACTTAAAGTCTCGAGATAGGTTGTTTGGCTGCCTTTCATCAAACTCCTCTTTAGAGTCCTCTGGATATGCAGTTGTCTGGTCCACATCATCACCTGCATGGCGGTCCATCACTGCAGTCGGCCCAACAGATGAAAGAGTGAGGGACTCCAGTGCGTAGTTGCCTTCAGTCTTCCTGGCAGGTACTGGGAGGTTGAAAAACTGTCTTTCAGTATTAAGTGCATCAGCATCCCAGTCCAACTGACTCTGGAGCTTGTTTTGCTGTTTGTGGAGCTTATCCAGTGCAAGCTGAGTGGCGGAGCGCTCTGCTAGCTTTTGTGACATGCGGGTCTCCAGCATGACTACAGTGACAGGTCGCCTTGAAGCGTGGTGATGACTCTTGGTGCCTCAATAGAGCCAAAGGTAGCCATCAACAGCGCAAAGAAACTATTGTTGTCAGTGGGACTAAAACCCTCCACAGCAGGTTCTTGACCATGCACAGCTCTAGCGCCCTGCAAGGATTTAATAGTGTCAATGGCGCTCTCCACAACCAGCATGCACCAGATGATACTGAGCCTACAAACAGCCCGTTACAACGCGCAGCCGTGAGTCAGTCATGCCAAACAGTCACTGTTCAGTACAGTTGAGCTGCCTGTGGTACTCTGGTGCATCAGCTCAATGCACCTGACTAATGCTGGTTGCTGCAAACAAAAAATTGTGTGCTCTGCATGACCACCAAGTTGAGTTCAGACAGGGTGCTGCATTCAGCAAGTTGCATATCGAGACTCACTTGCAGGTTTTTGAGTAGGGTACACAGCTGTTGTGTGTTGTCTGTAGCTTTAGCCTTTGTGACGTATGCAGCATACGCAAGGAAATGGCTATTGGATAGCCCACAGCTTGTTAGACACACCTGAAGGTAACATAGCAGGTCATACATTTGCATTTGCTGGTCGCGTGACCTCAACAGCAGTTTTGGTAACTGTGTCATGTGGTGATGCAGTTCGAAAACTGATCATCCCCACCCTGACTAATATTTGTCATTGACAGTTTGCAGCAAAGCAACAGGAGTTTTGAAAGACACCTACGCTATGTGAATCACCTTGCTCAAAGTCCCATGAGGACTGAGAAGGGGGTTGTCCAAGATGCAAAGGCCAGCATATGCTCTCATGGCTGACAGAAGGACGTCAGCCACTTCACAGTCGCCAAGTACATCTGGCTGTACCATCAAGACAAACAGAGGCATAGTAACAAATGGCAGCAGCTCTGCAGTAGCTGCCTGCAGAGGGCTTAGACAGAATAAGGCCAGGAGTACACCGGGCAGTTCCAAGTGAGGCCCTGTCTTCTCAAGTTCTACGCCTGCACAAAAAAGAAACCAGTCAGTGAGCAAAATTGAGAACAGTTCAGATGTGACAAAAGAGAGCCAAAGGGGTAGAGGGGCACCTAGCCGTGACAGCCACTGAGTGTGCTGAGTGCATCTCAGCATCTCATTGCGACAGTCATGGCTACTGGCTTGAAACGCCAAGACAATCAGCATAGCTAGCTGAACCTGCGAGTTGGAGCTGATGCACTGCAGGAAGGATTCTGGCGGCAGGGGATGCAGCAACTCCAGGCAGAATACGATAATTCTGCTCCGAGCTCCTTGATAGCCCGACAAGGACAATGTGGGACTAGCTGCCAGCAGCAGGATGAGCCTGAGGGTAGCTGTGACAACATCAGCCTCTGTGGCTGACATTGGCACAAAAAGCCCTGTGATGATCAGGTCAATTAAGCCACAGACAATCTGAGGTTGGCATATGGCAATCAGCATAAGAGCTAATAGTGTGTCCAATGATCAATGAGAGGGTCTTGGCAGAGTACCCTGCACACACAGCACCTATGTAAAAATTGTGAAACTGAGAACTCAGTGCGCCGCTGTGGTTTTTAAGTGCCTTTTGACTGGCTGTGAACGGTATGCACATAGCAACATTGCAGAGCGTGCAGTGTTTGCGAAAGCAAGTCCAAAGCAAGTACGGACTCACCAGAGGCCGTATGGCCGATAGAGATTGTTGCTGTCTCTTTCAAGTGCACCTGGCCATTGTGAACACTAGCTATATTGCTGCCAATTAGCGTGCAGACCGCTTTCGTTCTCTCACTGTCTGCGACGGGGGAAGTGGAACTCATGATAACCGGAATCGCTGCGCCGGGGCTGAAGCTGCAGATGCACTCAAATTGAGAGTCAGCAGGCACTTGCCCTGCGGTCTAGCTCTGTAGTCTATAACGACGGGGACAAACAAAGTCTGCGTAGACAGAAAGTCGAAGAGCACTCACGTACATGAACAGCGAAGATTCTACAGTCTCTGTCTTTCACCTGTCCTGGATCACGCACCTCAAGATCAGCAAAGCTTGCATACATAGACAGTCGTGAGGCGCGTAACCTCAAACGTCGGATTGAATTGTGTACATAAGTTGCAAGGAGAGAGAAGATGCGCTGGCATACCTGCTGATATGAAGTAGGACGGTTCCGCACGGTCAGAGCCAGCGAACGTGAACCTGGCTCACAGAGTAAAATTCAAACAGGATGTGCTGCTCATGTGCAGTGCGTCTACGCCACGTGTCCTGACTCATTGAAGCGTTACGACATTGCATTTGCTTATGCATTTGCATGCTTCGCAGATGTTCAGCATAGCAGCTGGATGTTATGCAGGCTGAGTACAAACCTGCTGCAGAGGATTTGTCAGTTGTCAATATTGATTAATGCTATTGCAGACTTTACATCCTACAAGTTGTGTAAACCAAATGTATGTGGTGGTTTTCTGAGGGAAATTCCCTCATTCAATGCGTTGCCTGTAGAAAGCAAATTTTGAGGTATATCCGTTTCGGTTTAGTGTATGTATGCACTATATCCTAATATGTATTCATATCATACGTGAAAAGCGGTGTCAGTCCTGAAAGGCTGCACAGAGCGTCCTGAACAGCGGTCAGGGTGCCAGTGCATTATTCACATCATTTAGGCCCTTCGGCCTGCTCATGGTTCCCTCGGCTGGAATCAGCAGACCAGCAAGAATGAAAACAGGCGCAGAAGTTGGTCCAGCTACAACCATTTGGCATCAGCTGCAGCCTTAAAGAGGGCATAAGCTACTTCAAAAGCTTCAGGCCTGTTCTCACGGGTTGTACTCAGACAAGCCTTCATGAACTTCAACAGTACTTGGTATGGCGCCTTCTCATCTTCCTCAAGGGCTGGAGAGTCCACACCTGGAGTTGGCAATTTGATCTGCAGCAAGCAAGAAGCCACACTCAAATTCTCTTGCAGCGGCAAGCCAGCAGCATGTGTTGTCACAACAAAAAACAGTATGGCGGTGGTATGATGAAGCAAAAGCGCTGGACAAGAGTGCCATCTACTGATAATGCCAAGCAAACAGAGGCTGACATAGAAAAAAGAAAAAGACAAGAAAAAAGAACAGAAAAGAAAAGACTACGACTTTTGGCGTCAATTTAATGAGAAGCCAAGTATTATATTGGGCTGCCCAGGGACTGTCATAGTGTTGCCAGACTGCACCAATATTATGCATTCGGCACAAGCTCCTGCAACCCTGAGCCACAGTTGTTGCTGAGAGTCAGAGCAATGCACATCACTGTGTCAATACCTTCTTGACATATGACGCCTTGTCCTGAACATGCTGGGCAAGGTACTCCATATGCCGCCGCTGCCCAGGCAGCCCTACGGGGTCTCTGACACCCCTCTGGGCTTCAGACACATACACAGGGTCCCTCAACACTGCACAGTGGTCATCAGGCCTCTGGCCGCCCACGACATCCAGGATCAACAGCCCTACTGGCCACATGTCAAAGGCGGGCAGCGGCACATAGTACTTGCGATCAATGAGCATGGCTGCCAAGTCTGGTGACTCAGAGCCAAAAGCAATCCTGCAGCAGAAGTTAAGGCTTGTCAGCACCTGTCGCATGCAGTGAGACTATACGTGCAAGCAGTCCTGCTGTAGGATTAGTGATAGTGGGTGCTAGGCTTCACGCCAGATCTGGTCTAGACAAACAGACAGACACAGACAGACAGACACGGACAGACAGACAGACATTTGCAGGGCGTCAGTGTTATGACTGATCATGCTATCCCTGTTAAGACTTTCCTGATGACGGTGAGTCTTGCAGCACTTCAGTCATGCCGCCGATCAATCCTTGTGAATGTCACAAATGCATGCACAGCGAGTGCTGACATCAAAACATTCAAATGTCATCCAGAAATCCACCTGCAGTCCTTGGGGAGAATACGATTCCATTCCCCATCATTCCTCTGGCACCTGGCAGCACTGCCCAGGTCCCCCTTCTTCCAGGACCCATCACCTTGGCTGATGAGCACATTGCCTCTGTGCACATCCTGGTCCACAATCAGTCTGACATGCATGTGGTCCAGGCCAGAGGTGAGCTGGTAGAAGCCGATGACCATTTCCTTGACAGTCAGCCTGCACTCAGTTCACCAGTCTGTGTCTGATGGTCCAGTATTCACAAAAACCAGGGTTCAACAGAGTTGTGCTCACAACAGCTGCAGGATCAAAGCAGTGCTGTGACTCAAAAATGCACAGTTGCTCAGACTATGCTTGCTGGGTAATGTTTGTGCAGATTGGATTTATGCATTGTGCAGAGCAGCACAGAACAGCGTTGTGTGCTACAGCTGCAGGATCAAGCATTGCTATCACACTTCTGATGCTACCTTCTGATGCTACAGACAGCACATTTAGCTTGTGCTGAGCAGACAAATGGAGCAAGTTGTTACCTGGTCATGCAATGTTTGATCTTTACTTTCAGGTCCACACGCAAGACAGCAGCTTGTTGCTCATGTGCAGCACCACAAGCAATAGACCTGTACCTTCTTGTCTTCATGATGTCTTCCAAACTGCACTTCATGTGCTCCAGCACCAAGCGGTGGGTCCCCACCCCATCAGGCCCCTTGGCCGAAATCAGCCCGAAGGACTGCACCACATTGGGGTGGCGCAGCTCATGCATGATTGCAGCCTCATGCTCCAGCTCTGATGGGCTGCCCTGCTTGAACACTGTGTTGGGCACGTCTGGGTTGCCCACAGGGCAGAGGGAGCCGTTACGGCCCTGGCCAATGGAGTTGCCCCAGATCCAGCCCTGGCGCTGCATGACAGGGAGCAGCATGTCAGGAGTGTCATGACCCGAATGTCAACACCAACAATGACAGGTCCATCAGTATGTTGCAGTGGCAGGACACAGTGTTTCAGGAGTGTGGCAACAACAAGCATTATGTGGAGTTGGGTAGCCTTGGTAGATGCAAGGCTGCTTATGCAGAGAACCACAGTGGGTATAGTGGACAAAGACTGCCCCTGCATGCAATTTGGCAGAGAAGCTGAACCTCCCTAGGCAAAGCCCAGAACACCAGCGCAAACGCAGACAGCAATGAAATGCTGAAGAGGGAGGAGTGACAGCAAGAAACAACCAGTTAACAGACACCAGCAAACAGAAGGTATGCATACCTTTACATAAGTGGGAATGGCGAAGCGCTTCTTGAGCAGCTGGATCTCAGCATTCTTCTTCTCCAACTGAGCATCATGTGTTTCCTTGGCCACTGCCACTGCCTCCCCCTCCTGCTGGAAACCTGGCACCTGCTTCAGCACAGGACCCAGGTCAACCGGAGCAGGTTTGCACGATTGTAAAGGTTGGAGGAGGCAGCACTGCTTGTCACCACCAATGCCGCTTTCCTGCAGGCGTACAGCATCAACGCCAATGGCAGTCCCACTTTTGTTTCAGACCCAAGTTGCCGCAGTTGGGTCTGGAACAAAGGTGGAGCTGCCATTGGCATTGATGCTGTACACCTCCAGGAAAGCAGCATTGGTGGTGACAAGCCCAGCATGGCATTAGCACTGTCTATATGTTGTCGCGGCACAAACTTCGGCAAGGTATTGAGGAAAGGAGGAGGTTTAATTAGCTGTGGCATGCCCAAGGTGCTATTACTGTACAGAACTAGCTTGCCCAAATGCTAGGGGGATCAGCTGAAACAGAGCAGAGCACACACCTTGAGAGGCTTGCTGTTGGCTTTGACAGCAGCCACCTCGGCCAAAGCAGACTCCAGCTTGGTCTGCAGCTCAGCATTGCGTGCCTCTGAGTCTGACACTGAGACCTTCACAGCCCCCAACTCTTCCTTGAGGGAAGCTGTCTCAGTGTTGTTCTGCAGGGCTGCATCTGAGGTTGGTACATCCTTCAGCTGATGGGGGTTGTTAGCCTGAGTTGAGTCAGCCTGAGTTGAGTCAGCCTGAGTTGAGTCAGCCTGAGTTGAGTCAGCCTGAGTTGAGTCAGCCTGAGGTGAGTCAGCCTGAGTTGAGTCAGCCTGAGTTGAGTCAGCCTGAGTTGAGTCAGCCTGAGGTGAGTCAGCCTGAGAGAAACAGCAGGGTTGTAGCAACAGGCTGGGCATTCAGCAGGACAGACAGTCACATGCAACAAGATGTTTTGATCCAATTATGTGGTCCAAAGATACAGGCTTGATAATGCTGGTGCATAAGCGTCTGTGAGTCAGATGCAGCACTATCAAGCAACAGCACTTGCTGTCATTCAGAAGCAGAGCACAAGCACACATATGCTGATAGGCGTTCGAAGCACACATATGCTGATAGGCGTTCAAAGCACAAGATATGATCAGAGTGGGGTTGGTGAGGGGGCAGACCTGCAGCTGAGCGCCTGAGGTGGGGGCAGGGGCTGAGCTGGCATTGGCCATGGGTGATGACCCTGACAGCTGCATTGCGGCTTTCTGCTGCCTGTTGGCCCTCTTCCTCTGAGTCTTGGTCAACTGCAACATGTGTAGTAATCTCAACAGTGGTCGATTGTTACAGGGCACAGCTGCTTCAGATGATGTGGTACATGCAACTTGACACTGTCAATTCAAGGTCACAACAACTGCAAGCTTGCATTGATCCAACAACCTATGATTGCAAAAAGGAGATGTTGTGAATGACAGCTGTTGCTTTGACACAAAGACAATTCAGGCCTGGTGGCTTGTTGGAATTCCAGTCGTTGACAGGCAGGCAAGTCTCTATCCCCCAAAGGAATGTCAAGAGAGCCTGCCTTTGGTGTGGCAAAAATGTCTGAGGCAGGGGTGGGGCTCTGAGTCTCTGCATCTCCTGCCAGACTGCTCCCGCTTGGGATGCTTGAAACCTGTGACCACAGCAGGATCAGTGTATGAACAGAGCATGCAATAATGGATCAAGACAAGTAGCTCATCTGACATGTACAAGGCAGCCAATATTGAGCTTGCATGAGGGATACTGACACGTGATCACGCTCGTGACACATCAGGGTTGACTGCAAGGCAAGAGTGGAATCATTGTGCTGAAAGCCATACATCTGTTGTCAACCATACTTTGTTTCTGCACAGTGTCCAGGTCGCGCATAAGGCTGTCAGCAAAATGCTGTGCATGGTTTTGCTGCTATCTATCTGCCTAGCAGATCATGATTCAGCAACAGGTTCCCAAAAGTGAGCTGATCAGCAGAGCGCAGTAGGCTGCATCTGTCAGAGCTACATGTGGTATAACCAAAATGCAAAGCTGTCAGGCGTCGCAGTGCATGTCATTGATCTCATACAACATGGGCTGACTCAAGCAGGACAGAGTCACAACCATGGTGATGCCCTCAACCAGCCTGCCAGCGCTGTACATGAATCTGAGCTTGCCGGTGCACAGCATTACTTGTGATTCAAATGCAGCAGCATACCCACAAGAACAAAAGGTGACTGGTGATGATGTGCCGTTCAGAAACAGAGCACAAGCAGTCAGGCTCAGCATGGGACATATGCTGAACAACAGTAAGCAGAAGCACGAGATATGATCAGAGCAAGGTTGGTGAGGGAGCAGACCTGCGGCTCAGTGCCTGAGGTGGGGGAAGAGACTGAGCTGGCGCCGGCCACAGATGATGGTGAGTCAGGTGATGACTCTGCCAGCTGCATTGCAGGTTTCTGCTGCCTGTTGGCCTTCTTCCTCTGGCTCTTAGTCAACTGCAACATGTGCAGTCATCTCAAGAGTGGTCGATTTTTGCAGGGCACAGCTGCTTCAGATGATTTGGACATCAGATACATAAATCTCATCGATATGAATTGGTCACAGCCATTGTAAGCTTACATGAGTCCACAAAAGATGATGGACCAGGACCTTTTGTGAATGACGGGCGTTGCTTTGCAATGAGGACAATCAAGGCCTGGTTACAGATTCCAATCAACAGGCAGGCAAATCTGTATCCCCCAAAGGATGTCAAGAGGGCCTGCCTTTGGTGCAGCATCAGCGTCTGAAGCAGGCGTGGGGCCCTCAGTCCCTACATCTCCTGCCAGACTGCTCCTGCTTGGGCTGCTTGGGACCTGTAACCACAGCAGGGACGAGTGTATGAACAGAGCAAGCAAGTAATGGATGAAAACAAGCAGCTCATCTGACATGTACAAGTCAATACTGAGCTTGCATGCGGGATACTGACACATGACTGCGCTTGGTGACACATCAGGGTTGACTGCAAGGCACAAGTGGAATCATTGTGCTGAAAGCCACACATCTGTTGCCAACCATACTGTGTTTCTGCACAGTATCCAGGTAGCGTACAAAACTCTGTCAGCAAATTGCTGCGCATCAAGCAGAGAGTGTCTCAACCATGATGATGTGCTAAGCTTGCTGGTGCGCAGCATTGCTTGTGATCCAAATGCAGCTGCATACCCACAAGAACAGAAGATGACTGGTGATGGAAAACAAGAAACATAGCACAAGCAGTCAGGCTCAGCATGGGACATATGCTGGACAGTGGTAAGCAGAAGCACAAGATATGATCAGAGCAAGGTTGGTGAGGGGGGCAGACCTGCAGCTCAGTGCCTGAGGTGGGGGAAGAGGCTGAGCTGGCATCGGCCATGGGTGATGGCGAGTCAGGTGATGACTCTGTCAGCTGCATTGCAGCTTTCTGCTGCTTCTTAGCCTTCTTTTTCTGGCCCTTCGTCAGCTGCAACATGTATAGTCAACTCAAAGAAATGTCATTGGCTGTAGGGCACAGCTGCTTCAGATGATGTGGCTGTCAGATACATCAACCTTGACGATATGAACTGATTACAACCATTGTGAGCTTACACTGGTTCAACAGCCTATGACTGCAAATGACTCTTACAAAGGAAAGGTTGCTTTGCAATGAGGACAATCAAGACCTGTTTGCTTGATGAATCCAATGAATTCACAGGCAGGCAAATCTGTGACCCCCAAAGGATGTCAAGAGAGCCTGCCTTGGGTGCTGCAACATCTGAAGCAGGCGTGGGGGCCTCAGTCTCTACATCTCCTGCTACACTGCTCCCGCTTGAGATGCTTGAAACCTGTGACCACAGCAGGGTAAATGTATGAAAAGAAAAAATGCAACAGCTCAGGCATTGCTGACACACCAAATGCATGCAGATGACTGACCATGACTGCTTCAGGAAAAGAAGACCACAAGCATTCAGGCTCAGCACGGGATGTATGCTGAGCATCGGCTAGCAAATGCACAAAACATGTTCAGAGCAAATATTGTTGAGGGGGCAGACCTGCAAATCAGTGCCTGAGGTGGGGGCAGGGGCTGAGCTGGCGCCGGCCATGGGTGATGGCGCCTCAGGTGATGCCTCTGTAACTGCTGTTATCTGCATCGCAGCTTTCCGCTGCTTCTTGGCCTTCTTCTTTGCGGCCTTGCTCATCTGCAACACCTGTAGCTAGTGCAAGAAGGGGTATTTTGCAAAGTGCACAGCTGTTTCAGACATATTGTTCGTCAGCTGTGGGAGACATAAGATTGCTGCTTAATTACAACACCAAGTTTGTGTTACTCAAACAATTTGTGGCTACACATGGAGCTCTTGTCCCTGACAGCTGACCTCATCTTACATTTTGAACAATTGAACAACCTGGCTGATACTACAGGCAATTGAGCTGTGAGCAACTGCATAAGCCCTCATGTTGTCCTGACTGCATAGCAAAAGCCGTGAATTGGAAGCAGGCAGTGTGAAACACCCAGTAGTGTTGATGTGTTGCGAGGATACAGGCATCAGCACTTAATCAGCACATCACTACCTGCTGCAGCAGTGAGTGGTATCAATACAAACATGCGCTTTGGCTGATAAGACATACCTGAGGCTGTGCAGCAGTCTCATCCAGGTCCTGCTGCACCTCTTCCTTCACGGCACTCACACCACCATCACCTGCCTGCCTCTGCTCCTGCATCTGGGCTTTCTCATGCAAATGGGCATTCTCACGCAGGTGGGCAGTCTCCTGCTGAAGCACCTGCAATCAACGTCACCAACACATGTTGCTGTGG
>JAABUK010007314.1_pt1 | contig 15997 bp, 13 predicted proteins | sample 5559141 | NCBI WGS metagenome assembly JAABUK01 (sample SAMN10711869, study PRJNA513367) | rock metagenome | isolation source: Antarctica rocks | place: Antarctica: Victoria Land, Pudding Butte nord | collected 2016-01-03
CACGCTGCTCGACGACATCCGCATCCAGGTGGGCCGCACCGGCGCCCTCACCCCCGTGGCATGGCTCGCGCCGGTGAACGTCGGCGGCGTGCTGGTCACCCGCGCCACCCTGCACAACGAGGACGAGATCGGCCGCAAGGACGTGCGGATCGGCGACACCGTGACGTTGCAGCGGGCCGGCGACGTGATCCCGCAAGTGCTCGGCCCCGTGCTGGACCGCCGGCCGGCCGACGCCGTCCCGTACGCATTCCCCACGCACTGCCCCGCCTGCGGCAGCCTCGCCGTGCGCCCGCTGGGCGAGGTGGTGCGGCGCTGCACCGGCGGCCTCGTCTGCCCGGCGCAGGCGCTCGAACGCCTGAACCACTTCGTGGCCCGCGCCGCCTTCGACATCGAAGGGCTCGGCGAAAAGACCATCCTGGAGTTCATGGGCCTGGGCTGGCTCGGCGGCCCGGCCGATATCTTCCGCCTGGAGGCGCACAGCGAAGCGCTGATCGGCCGCGAGGGCTGGAAGCAGCGCTCCGTCCATAACCTGCTCGCGGCCATCCGGGCCCGGCGCGTGATCGGGCTCGACCGCTTCATCTACGCGCTCGGCATCCGCCGGGTGGGCGAGACCAACGCCAAGCTGCTCGCCCGCCATTACGGCAGCTTCGCCCATTGGCGGACGCAGATGCTGGCGGCAACCGTCGTGGGCAGCGAGGAACGATCCGCGCTCGGCAGCATCATCGGCGTCGGCCCGGCGCTGGCCGAAGAGCTGGCCGGCTTCTTCGCGGAGCCCCGCAACGTCGCCGCGCTGGACGAGCTGGCCGCGTTGCTGACCATCGAGGACGTGGCCGCGCCCGCCACGGGCAACAGCGCGCTTGCCGGCAAGGTGGTGGTGTTCACCGGCACGCTCGAAACGGTGACCCGGCCGGAAGCCAAGGCCCGCGCCGAAGCCCTGGGCGCCCGCGTGACGGACAGCGTGAGCAAGCGCACGGACCTCGTGGTGCTGGGCGCGGACGCGGGTTCGAAGGCCAAGCGCGCGGCCGAACTGGGCGTCCGCACCGTCTCCGAAGCGGAGTGGCGGGAGCTGGCGGGGCAGTAGCGCCGCCACATTCGTGGCATACCTCCGAGCTAAGTGGCCCGGGGGTGGTACATGGCTGGATTTTTCGACGGCTTCGCTTTGACCAAGCACCGCGTGCGGGACGGCGAGCTTCGTCTTCGCACCGGCGGGTCGGGGCCGCCAATCCTCTTGCTGCACGGCAATCCGCAGACCCACGCCATGTGGCACGCCGTCGCGCCGACGCTGGCCGAGCGCTATACCGTGGTGTGCCCGGACCTGCGCGGCTACGGCGGCAGCTTCAAGCCCGCGCCCACGCCCGACCACGCGCCCTATGCCAAATCCAGCATGGCGCGGGACATGGCCGAGCTGATGACCGGTTTGGGCCACGAGCGATTCCAGGTGGTCAGCCACGACCGCGGCGCCCGGGTGGCGCACCGCCTCGCGATCGACAACCCCGGGCGGATCGAGCGCCTGTGCGTCATGGACATCGTGCCGACCATCGAGCATTTCGAGCGGACCGACATGTCCTTCGCCCTCGGCTACTACCATTGGTTCTGGTTTGCCCAGCCCCACCCGTTCCCGGAGGAGCTGATCAATGCGGCGCCGGAAACCTGGTTCCGCGCCCATACCTCCCGCGAGCCGAAGACGCCCGGCTTCTTCAAGGCCGAGGCGCTCGAGGACTATCTGCGCGCCGCCCACGACCCCGACGCCATCGCCGGCATGTGCGAGGACTACCGCGCGGCGGCCACCATCGACCTGGAGCATGACCGCGTCAGCCGCTCGGCGGGCCGCCGGGTGCAGTGCCCGATGCTGGTCCTATGGGGCGCTAAAGGCCGGGTCGGCGGCTGGTATGACCCGGTGAAGCTGTGGCGCGAATACTGCGTCGCGCCGGTCGAGGGCGGCGCGGTGAACAGCGGCCACTATCTGGCCGAGGAGGCGCCGGGCGAGGTGCTCGGCCGGCTAGGCGGCTTCCTGGGGTAGGATCCAGGGCAGGTCGGTATCCCCGGTCTTCTCGCCGGCCGCGGTCAGCAGGGCGTGCACCTGGCCGCGGTGATGGGTCTGATGGTTGAAGAGGTGCATGACGAGGATGTCGCGCCTGCGCCGCATCTCCCGTTGGGCGGCGCCGCTGAACCAGACCAGATCGCCCTCGAGCCAGTCCGGCCGCACCCCCCGCGTCCATTCCAGCAGCTTGGCATCCGCCTCGGCGCGCGCCGCTGCCAGCGCGTCGAACCCGGCGTGCAGCGTGGGGCTTTCCTTGATGGCGACGCGCGGCTTGTCCCAACCCGCGAAGCGCGACATCCACATCTGGTCGGCCCAAAGCACGTGGTTGAGCGTTCCGTGGATCGAACCCCAGAACGCCCCCCGCTCGGCGCGCCGCTCCCCGTCCGAAAGCCGGCTCGCGGCGGCGTAGAGCCGGCGGTTCATCTCGGCATTGTAGGCTGCCATCGTTTGCACGAAGCTTGGGGTGATCATGCATGCCTCCACAGAATGGCCGCGAAACCTTAAGCTCGTCTTACGATCGTCTGAACCCTTTCAGGAATCAACCATGTCCGGTAGCGAAACCTTATTGTTGCGGCACGACCAGGAGGGCGTCGCCTGGCTGACGCTGAACCGGCCCGGCGCCCGCAATGCGCTCTCGATGCCGCTGATGGCGGCGCTGGAGGCGGCGCTGGACGCGGTGGAGCAGGATGCGTCGATCCACGTCGCGGTGATCGCGGGCGCCGGTCCGGCCTTTTGCGCCGGGCATGACCTGCGCGAGGTGCGGGGCGGCGACGGAGCCATGCACGAGGCCCTGTTCGCCCACTGCAGCCGGCTAATGCAGCGCATCACCAGCCTGCGCCTGCCCGTGATCGCCCGCGTGCATGGCGTCGCGACCGCGGCCGGGTGCCAGCTGGTCGCCACCTGCGACCTCGCCATTGCCGCGGAATCAGCTGCGTTCGCGACCCCGGGCGTGAACATCGGCCTATTCTGCTCCACCCCGATGGTCGCCCTCTCGCGCGCCATCCCGCGCAAGGCGGCGATGGAGATGCTGCTGCTCGGCGACTTGATCCCCGCCGCGGACGCTGCCCGCCTCGGGCTGGTCAACCGCGCGGTGCCGGACGCCGAGCTGGACGCCGCGGTCTGGTCGCTGGCCCGCCGCATCGCCGGCAAGAGCCGCGCCGTGGTCGCGCTGGGCAAGCCCGCCTTCTATCGCCAGGCGGAGATGACGCTCGCCGAAGCCTACGAGTACACCGCCGATGTCATGGTGCGGAACATGCGGGAGCGGGACGCGGCCGAGGGGATCGAGGCCTTCCTGGACAAGCGGGCGCCGGTCTGGGCCTAGCCGGTCTGGGCCTAGCCGGTCTGGGCCTAGCCGGTCTGGGCGTAGCCGGTCTGGGCCTAGCCCGCCATCCACGTCTCACCCGGACGCAGCGTGGCGAAGCGGGCGGGCCCGGCGCCCACTCGGCCCAGGGCGCCGGGCCCACCAACTGCCAGCGCAGGACCTCCGCCAGCGACCGGTCCGTCGACGGCTGGCCGAGGTTGAAAAAACGTCGCCCGTCGAAATGGTCGGTCGCGGGCGCGCGGCCCGTCAAGGGGCGACCATCGTCGGCATGGTTTGCATCGTGTGGCCAGCCCGGGTGCGCGCGCCGGTGAGGTCAGCCAGCGCGCTGTCCAGGGACCCGAACCTGAACCGGTAACCGCTGGCGAGCAGGCGGCGGGGCGTGGCGGCCTGCCCGTCGAGCAGGAGCGTCGCGGCCTCGCCGGCGATGGCCCCGATCACCCGGCTGGAAACCCGCAGACGCAGCCTCCTCCCGCTGGACGCCGCCAGCGCCCCGGCGAAGGTGGCCTGCGACACGAGTCCGGGCGCGACCACGTTGACCCCGCCTTCCAACGACGACCGCTCGATGGCGAAGCGGATCGCCGCCACCGCGTCGTCCAGATGAACCCAGGGCATCGGCTGCTCGCCGCTGCCCAGGATCGCGCCGAGGCCCAGCCGCGCCGCCGCTCGCAAGGGAGGGAACAGGCCGCCGGACCGGCCGATGACGCCGCCGAACCGCGCCCGGACGACGCGAACGCCGAGCCTCCGCATGGCCTTCGCCTCCGCCTCCCAGGCGGCGCAGAGATCGGACTGGAAGGTGCCGGGCTGCGCGGGCGCGGTCTCGTCCAGCTCCTCGCCGGGGCCGCGGACGCCGTAGAACCCCACCGCCGACGCGCTCACGAGAACGTCCGGCTGGTGGTCGAGCCGCTCGAGCAGGGCACGGACCTGCCGGGTCACGTCGAGGCGGCTGCTCAGCAGCAGCGCCTTCCGGCGCTCGGACCAGCGGCCGCCGACGATGCTGGCACCGGCGAGGTTCACGACGGAGGCGACCGGCGTTTCGGCCGGCAGCGCGTCGAGGCTTTCGATCACCGTGACACGCGGACCGAAGGTGGCGGCGGCGCGGCGGGCGTCCCGCGTGAGGGCGATCACCCGCGTGCCGTCCGCAAGCAGGCTGCGGACCAAGGCGGTGCCGATGAAGCCGGTGGCGCCGGTCACCAGCACGGCCGGACCGTGCGGCGGGACCGCCGCGACATTGGGCAACGCCGTCCGCGCCGCCGGGTAGAGGCGGACGACGGCGATCCAGTTGCGGACGCTCCAGGCGAACACGCCCGCGGCATAGAGGGTGAACAGCAGCGACACCCAGCCGTGGTCCACGAGCGGAAGTCCCGTGGGCGCGGCGGCCCAGGCGAGCATCTCGGGCGCCAGGGCGGCGACGAAGGCGCCGTAGCTGACGGGGAGGATGGTGTGGAGGACGCGCTCCAGGTTCGGCAGGCGCCGGGTCATGTCTTCCTCGATGAAGTCGGCGAGGGTGATCACGATCTCGACGACGAGCAGGCCGGCGAGGACCCAGGCCCAGATGCCCTGCCATTGCACCCAGGCCAGGCCCAGGAACAACACGGCGTAAATGCCCTCGCGGGCGGCGTGGAGCACCAACTCATACCGGGCCGAGATGTTCTGCGGGAGCTTGGCCTCGAGTTCGTGATGCCACAGGTTGTCGAAGGCGCCGATCAGGGCCTGCACGGAAAAGATCGCAAAGACGGCGTTCATAGAGGGCTCTCCTGGCTTTCGGTGAATATGCCGGTCTGGCGGAACGTCGTTCCCCAGAGCGGGTGGACCATGGTGAGGGTGAAGCGGAAGCGGGCGTCGTCGACCGCACGGTGCTCGACGCGGCAGCGGCCCGGCGTCAGCGTGGCCGGGATCGGCACTCGCCACCGCCCGACCGCGAGAAAGAAGCTCCGGCTCGTGAAGACGAGTGCGCCGTCCTCGACGGAGACATCGAGCACCATGCCGAGACCTCCATCCGTGCGCTCCAGCACCGTGCCGCCGGGCCCGGCCGACTTGACGGAGCGGACGCGCTGCGAGGCGCCAAGCTGGCGGGACCATGCGACGCCGTCGCCGGCTGCGCGAACGTCGACCGTGACGGGCGCGCCGGTGGCCCGGCGGGCGGCAAGCGGCGCCCCGAACGCGCGGGCGAGCCACGCGAACACCGCCCCGCAGGCCGAACGCTCGAAGTCCATGGCGCCGTGATAGACGGCGGGCCCGTGGCCGGCTTCGAAGCGGCGCCGTAGCGTCGGCGGCAGGCGGCGCAAATCCGAAGGATGGATCAGCCGGACGATGTCGAGCGCCGGCCCGGCTGCGGCCTGCCTTGTGACTTCGGGCGCCCGCGGTCGCGTCGGGTCTCGTAGCGAGGCTGCGTGCATGATGGCCGATCCCTGCTTGTCAGGGCCCATCTTGCATCGGCCGTGCCACGCTGCGGCTTACCTGCAACCGGCTGAAGTCGTTGCCGTTGCTCAGGCCGCCGCTCCCAAATCGCATACTCCGTATACAGTCCGCCGCCTGCCCTGTAAGCCGCGTATACGCATGGCCATCCATATCGCCCTGTCGCTCGCCCTGTTCGGCAGCCTCGGCCTGGCGCTCATGCTCTGGCGCTGGGCGGAGCGGGCCGCGAGCATGCGGCTGCTCACAGCCTACCTGGTCGGGGTGTCGCTCTGGATCGCGGGCAACGAGTTGCCGGCCTGGTTCGGGCCGCAGGCGGAGCGGGCTGGGCTGTGCCTGCTCGCGACCGCGGCGCTGACCTCGGCCGTGTTCTTCCATTTCGCGGTTGCGTTCACCCGCGTGTCGGCACGGGCTTGGGTCGTGAGCGGTTACGCGCTGGGAAGCGCCGCCATGCTGCTGTCCATCGCGCTCGTGCCCGGCCGTTTCATACCCTTCGCCGGGCTCGAATACGTGCCGGTCCCCAACGCGGTGGGCTGGTGCACGAGCGTGGTCTGGGCGGTGCTGGCCGGCGCCGGGCAGGTGCTGCTGCTGCGGGCGCTGGTCTCGTGGACGGGGCTGGCCCGGCGCCAGGTCGCGGCGGTCGCGGCGTCCAGCGTCTGGGGCCTGCTGTGCATGTCGGGATACGGGGTCGCCGTGCTGGACCTGCCGATGCCGCCCTGGCCGCTGCTCGGCCTGCCGGTCTACCCGGTGTTCCTGGTGTACGGAATCCTGCGCTACGAGCTGCTGTTGGCGAATGGCTGGGCCCGGCGGGCGCTGGGCTGGACCATCCTGGTCGGGACCGCCGGCCTGATCGTGGCGGCGGTGCCGCTGCTGCCGTTTGGGGCCACGCTCGGAACACGGGCCGCGACGGCGGCCGAGGTCGGCGCCGCGTTCCTGCTGCTGAGCGGGCCGGCCCGGCGCCTGGCAGAGCGGATCGTCTATCCCGGCGGGGCGGTGACGCCGGACGACCTGACCGCCTGGCGGACCAACATGGCCGAGGCGGTGGACAGCGCCGACCTGGCCAGCCGCGCAGCCTTCCTGCTGTCGCGGCGCTTGTCGCTCCCGGTCGGGGTCGTCGTGGGCGACGCCATGCCCGCCGAGCCTGGGCCGTTGCTGGCCTGCCGCCGGTCCGGGTCGGGATGGCGGTCCGCACTGGAGGCGGGCTGGGGCGCCGCGCCGCCCGGGCCGCGCCGGGTGGCCGAGATGCTGGGCGTCCTGGCCGAGGAGGCGCATCGCCTGGAACGGGCCGTGTCGCTCGCGCAGCAGGAGCGGGAACGCCAAATCCAGGCCCGGCTCGCCGAACTGGGCGCCCTGGCGGCGACGGTGGCGCACGATGTCCGCAACCCGCTGAACGTCATTGGCATGGCAGTCGCGATGGCGGACCCCGACATCAGGAGCGAGGTCGGCGACCAGGTGCGCCGGATTGCCCGCCTCGCCGACGACCTGCTGGATTACGCCAAACCGTGGTCGGTGGTGACGGCGCCGATGAACCTGGCCGACCTGGCCCGCCGCGTGGTGGCCCGACGGGCGGCCCGGAACGCGGTCGAGGTGCGGCTGCCGGAAGAGTTTGCGGTCGTCGCGGACGCGCCGCGCGTCGCGTGAGGCGGCATTCGCGCCGGACGCGATCGGCTGGCTAGCGGCGCGCGCCTGGCCCGGCAATGTGCGCGAGCTGCGGGCGATGGTCGAGGCAGCGGCGGCGCTGGCCGACCCGGGCCGCGACCTGGTAGACGCCGCGCTGCTGCGGTTCGTGGCGGGCGAGACGGACGAGTTCCTGCCTGCGGACCGCACCGGGGGCGGGTCGCTCGCCACGGCGATCGCCGTGGTCGAGAGCCGGATGCTCGCCGACGCGCTGTCGGCCGCCGGCGGCAATCAGTCCGAGGCGGCCCGCACGCTGGGTATCTCCCGCGTCGGGCTGATCAAGAAGCTGGCAAGGCTCGGGCTGCGATAATGCGGGCCTGGTCTGGCGTGGTTCGCAGGTCCCGTGTTCTACCGTCCCATGATGGGCACGTCGCTCCAGCCCACGCCGCTCACCGCACCTCGAAGATTGCCTCCACCGAGCAGGCGAAGTTCATCGGCCCGATCGTCCCCACCGCGAAGCGCACATGACGGCCCGCCTCCCCCATGATCTCGACCATCAGGTCCGACACTCCATTCGCGACCTGCGGCTGGTACTGGAACTCTGGCGCCGAATTCACGAATACGCCCAGCTTCACGCAGCGCACGATCCGGTCCAGATCGCCACCGAGCGCCAGCTTCATCTGCGCCAGAATGTTGAGACCACAAAGCCGCGTTGCCGCCTGGCCCTGCTCCAGCGACAAATCCTCCCCCACCCGGCCGTTATACGGCCGCTCGGTACCGAGCAGCGGCGGTTGCCCGGCCACGAACGCCAACCCCGCCGCGATCACGACCGGCTGAAAACTCGCGAACGGCGGCGCCACCGGCGGCAGTATCAACCCGAGTTCCCCAAGGCGTGCTTCGATACGGCTCATGCGGCCTTCTCCTTTATTGGGTCGCCGAATCAAAGCACGGCTTGATCGGCGCAGGACGACGTGGCCCGGCTGATTTCCAAGTACGATCTGCTCGCGATTCCGGCTTGCCGACCCTATCATCCGGCACGCCAGGCGGGCAGGCTGCCGCCCAGCTGGGCGGTGATGGCGTCGGCGCGTCCGCGCACGAGTTGGCCGAGCAGCGGGATGCGCTCGTCCGGGATGCGCGCCATGGGACCGGAGAGGGAGACGGCGGCGACGGCGTCCGCATTCTCGTTGAAGATCACGGCCGCGATGCAGCGCAGCCCGACCGCGTGCTCCTCGTCGTCGAGCGCGTAGCCGCGCTCGCGTGCGGTGGCCAGGTCGGCCCGCAGGGCGGCGGTGGTGTTCAGCGTCTTGATCGTGACCCGGGGCAGGCCGTGGCGGTGCAGCACCTTGGCGAGCTTGGAATCCGGCATGGCCGAGAGCAGCGCCTTGCCGACGCTGGAGCAGTGGAGCGGCACGCGGCCGCCGGGTCGGGCAAAGGCGCGCATCATCTGCCGGCACTCGACCTGGCTGAGGTAGATCGCCTCCGCCTCGTCCTCGATGGCGAGGTTCACCGTCTCCTCGCTCTCCTCCATCAGCATCCGCATCTGCGGCCGGGCCGCCCCGACCAGGCTGCGGGTCTTGAGGAAGGCGCTGCCGGTGACGAAGGCCTGGACGCCCACCGTCCACAGGCGCCGTTCCGGGTCGAAATGGACATAGCGCTCCTGCTCCAGCGTGGTCAGCAGGCGGTGGGCGGTGGACGACGACAGCCCGACCTGCTGGGCAAGCTCGGTCAGGGTGACGCCGTCATCTGCGGCGGCGACGCGGTTGACGAGGGCGAGCGCGCGGACGAGCGACTGCACCTGGTCCGAGCGCTCGGGGGCGGCCGGACGCTTGGCCGGCAAGGTTGCGGTGCGGGGCATCGGCGGCGTTCCTAATCAACGTGGAACACTGTAAGCCCATGTTGTCAAAGTGAAAAGGCACGGGCATCCCACGATGCGGGATTGCTTCCGAGGGCACTGGCATTTGCGGCACGGCTCGGTCATCTTGCCTCAAGCAAACGACGGGGGAACGAGGTGGCCAGGATGAAAGCGATCGATGCGGCAGTGCGGGTGCTCGAGCGGGAGGGCGTGACGGTCGCCTTCGGCGTGCCCGGCGCCGCCATCAACCCGCTCTATGCCGCGCTCAAGGCTCGCGGCTGCATCCGCCACATCCTGGCGCGCCATGTCGAGGGCGCGTCGCACATGGCCGACGGCTACACCCGCGCGAAGGCCGGCAACATCGGCGTCTGCATCGGCACCTCCGGCCCGGCCGGCACCGATATGATCACCGGCCTCTACACCGCCATGGCCGACAGCATCCCGATCCTGTGCATCACCGGCCAGGCGCCCCGTGCCAAGCTGCACAAGGAAGATTTCCAGGCGGTCGATATCGAGACGATCGCCAAGCCGGTGACCAAGTGGTCCGTCTGCGCCCGCGAACCGGCGCTGGTTCCCATGATCTTCCAGCAGGCCTTCCACGTCATGCGCAGCGGCCGCCCCGGCCCCGTGCTGATCGACCTGCCGATCGACGTGCAGATGGCCGAGATCGAGTTCGACGACACGTTCTACGCCCCGCTGCCGGTCTACAAGCCGGCCGTCACCCAGAAGCAGGCCGAACACGCGATCGCGATGCTGAACGCCTCCGAACGCCCGCTGATCGTCGCCGGCGGCGGCATCATCAACGCCGATGCCTCGGACCTGCTGGTCGAATTCGCCGAGCTCGTCGGTGTGCCGGTCATCCCGACGCTGATGGGCTGGGGCAGCATTCCCGACGACCACGACCTCATGGCCGGCATGGTCGGCCTGCAGACCAGCCACCGCTACGGCAATGCCACCTTCCTCGAAAGCGACTTCGTGTTCGGCATCGGCAACCGCTGGGCCAACCGGCACACCGGCTCGATCGAGGTCTACACCCGCGGCCGCAAGTTCGTGCACGTCGATATCGAACCCACCCAGATCGGCCGCGTCTTCGGCCCCGATTTCGGCATCGTCTCCGACGCCGGCGCGGCGCTGGCGACGTTCATCGAGGTGGCGCGCGAGATGCAGGCCGCCGGCACGCTGGCCAAACGCGCCGACTGGGCCGCCGCCTGCCTGCACCGCAAGACCGCGATGCTGCGCAAGTCGCATTTCGACGCCGTGCCGCTGAAGCCGCAACGCGTCTATCAGGAGATGAACGAGGTGTTCGGCCGCGACACCTGCTACATCACCACGATCGGCCTGTCGCAGATCGCCGGCGCGCAGTTCCTCAAGGTGTACCACCCGCGCAACTGGATCAATTGCGGCCAGGCCGGGCCGCTCGGCTGGACGTTGCCGGCCGCACTCGGCGTGCGCGCCGCCGATCCGCACAAGACCATCGTGGCGCTGTCCGGCGACTACGACTTCCAGTTCATGATCGAGGAGCTGGCGGTCGGAGCGCAGCACAAGCTGCCATACCTGCACGTCGTGGTGAACAACTCGTATCTCGGCCTGATCCGCCAGGCGCAGCGCGGCTTCCAGATGGACTTCGAGGTCAGCCTCGCCTTCGACAACATCAACGTCGAGCCCGAGGGCGACGCCCCGCGCGGCTACGGCGTGGACCATGTGGCCGTGGCCGAGGGGCTGGGCTGCAAGGCCATCCGGGTGAAGAGCCCGAACGAGTTCAAGGACGCCTTCGCCCGCGCCGAAGCCCTGATGGCCGAGTTCCAGGTCCCCGTCGTCATGGAGTTCATCCTCGAGCGGGTGACCAACATCTCGATGGGCACCGAGGTCGACAGCGTGAACGAGTTCGAGGACATCCTATGTCTCGACCCCTCGCTCTCGCTGCGCAAGAGTCAGGACTTGGGCAACGTCGAGGCCACGCCCGCCAAGGTCTTGGAACCCACCCGCTAGGCGCCGCCACTCCCCCGGAGTACGCTCCGGGGAGCCGATGCATGACGCCCGGTCCATGGCTCACCGGAACGGCCCGGCGGCGCAGCATGGGGCCCGCATGCCGAAATCTGGGGCAAGCAACGCCACGCCGACGCGCGCGCCGGCGGCCCCGGTCTTATGACCAAACCGACTACGGAGGAAACACCATGAGCAAAATCGGATTTGTCGGCCTGGGCATCATGGGCCGTCCCATGGCGGCGCACCTGGTCGCCGGCGGGCACACGCTCTTCGTGCACGACCTTGCGCCGCCGCCGGCCGACCTCGCCGCGACCGCTTGCGCCAACGCCCGCGAGGTCGCCCAAAAGGCCGACATCCTCATCACCATGGTCCCCGACACGCACCATGTGGAGGCCGTGCTGTTCGGCCGCGACGGCGCCGCCGAGGGCCTCTCGCCCGGCAAGACGGTGGTGGACATGAGCTCCATTTCGCCCATCGCCACCAAGGACTTCGCCGCCCGCATCAACGCGCTCGGCTGCGACTACCTCGACGCCCCTGTTTCCGGCGGCGAGGTCGGCGCCAAGGCCGCGAGCCTAACCATCATGGTGGGCGGGCCGGAGAAGGCGTTTGCCCTGCTGGAGCCGATCTTCGCCCTGATGGGCAAGAACGTGACCCTGGTCGGGGGCAACGGCGACGGCCAGACGACGAAGGTCGCCAACCAGATCATCGTCGCGCTGACGATCGAGGCGGTGGGCGAGGCGCTGCTCTTCGCCTCCAAGGCCGGCGCCGACCCGGCCCGCGTCCGCCAGGCGCTCATGGGCGGCTTCGCCAACTCCCGCATCCTGGAGGTCCACGGCGAGCGCATGGTCAAGCGCAACTTCGCGCCGGGTTTCCGGATCGAGCTGCACCAGAAGGACCTCAACCTCGCACTCTCCGGCGCCCGCGCGCTGGGCATCAGCCTGCCCAACACCGCCACCTGCCAGGAGCTGTTCAACGCCGCCGCCGCGGCCGGGGGCAGCGCCTGGGACCATTCCGGCATGGTCCGCGTGCTGGAGATGCTGGCCCACCACGAGATCGGCGCCCCGGCGGCGCCGGTCCGCGCGGCCGCCGAGTAGCTGCCGTGGCCGCGCGGACCCTCCTGCAGCGGATGTTCCAGGCGGCCATCGATGCGGCCGCGCCCGCGCTGTGCGTGGCGCCGAACCTGCCGCCGCCGCCGCCGGGGCGCACGGTGGTGGTGGGCGCCGGGAAGGCGGCCGCGGCGATGGCCCAGGCGGTCGAGGCGGCCTGGCCCGACCGCCCGCTCTCGGGCCTGGTCGTGACCCGCTACGGGCACGGGGTCGGGACGCTGCCGCGCATCGAGGTGGTGGAGGCGAGCCATCCCGTGCCGGACGACGCCGGGCAGCGCGCCGCGGCGCGGCTGCTGGACATGGTGGCCGGCCTCGGCGCGGACGACCTCGTGCTGTGCCTGATGTCGGGCGGCGCCTCCGCGCTGCTGGCGCTGCCCGCGCCCGGCATCGACCTCGCGGCCAAGCAGCAGATCAACCGCGCCCTGCTCCGCAGCGGCGCCGGCATCCAGGACATGAACTGCGTCCGCAAGCACCTTTCCGCAATCAAGGGCGGCCGCCTCGCCGCCGCCGCCGCCCCGGCCGCCGTGGTCACGCTGATGATCTCCGACGTGCCCGGGGACGACCCCTCCGTCATCGGTTCCGGCCCCACCGTCCCCGACGCTACCACGCTGGCCGAGGCGCGCGCCATCCTCGCCCGCTACCGCATCGAGCCCGCGCCCTCCATCGCCGCCCGGCTGCACGACCCGGCCGCCGAGACGCCCAAGCCCGGCGACGCCGCCTTCGCCCGCACCCGCACCGTCATGCTCGCCACCCCGCAGGCCGCCCTCGAAGCAGCCGCCACCATCGCCCGCACGGCCGGTGTCGCCCCCGTCATCCTGGGCGACGCCATCGAGGGTGAGGCCAGCGAAGTGGCCCGCGTCATGGCCGGCATCGCCCGTCAATGCGCCACCTACGGCCAGCCCGCCGCAGCCCCCTGCGTGCTGATCTCGGGCGGCGAAACCACCGTCACGGTTCGCGGCGGCGGCAGGGGCGGGCGCAACGCCGAGTTCCTGCTGGCGCTCGCCGTGGCCCTCGAGGGCCACCCCGGCATCCACGCCATCGCGGGCGACACGGACGGCATCGACGGCACCGAGGACAATGCCGGCGCCCTGCTCGCCCCCGATAGCCTGGTCCGCGCCCGGGCGCTCGGCATCGACCCGCGCGCGCGCCTGGCCGACAACGACGGCTACGGCGTGTTCGCCGCCCTGGGCGACCTGGTCGTCACCGGCCCCACCCGCACGAACGTCAACGATTTCCGCGCCATTCTGATCACCCCGCCAGCGCCGACCCGGCCATGATCCAGACCCTGTTCGAGGCGGGCGTGGACGTGTTCGGCAAGATGATCGACGCGCAGTGATGCTGCAGCCTGCGTGTGGCCCTTCACTGCGGCGATCGTAGGCTGATCAAAGCCGCCGAAAACCGCACGCAACGCGGGCCGCCGCCGAAAAGCCATCCTGCGCGGGCTGAAACGGGTGCATAAACGCCGAGGCCCGAAGGGGCCGCACGCGACAACTGGCCCCTCGCGGCCTGGAAAGGCGGCATGGCGTTTCCTCTGACCCTGCTCGATCTGGCCGGCGCCATCGCGCTGCTGCTGTGGGGCGTGCGCATGGTCCAGACCGGGGTGCAGCGGGCCTTCGGCAACCGGCTGCGGCTGTTCCTTGCCTCGGCCCTGCGCACCCGCGCCACGGCGTTCCTGGCGGGGCTGGGCATCACCGCCGTCCTGCAGAGCAGCACGGCGACCGGGCTGATGATCACCGGTTTCGCCGCGGGCGGCCTTGTCGACCTGGTGCCGGCGCTGGCCGTCATGCTGGGTGCGAACGTCGGCACCACGCTGATCGTCCAGCTGCTGTCGTTCGATGTCGCCTCCGTCGCACCCGTCCTCGTTCTGCTCGGCGTGCTGACGTTCCGCCGGTCCACGGCGGGCCCGCGCGATTTCGGCCGCGTGCTGATCGGCCTCGGCCTCATGCTGATGGCGTTACGCCAGCTGCTCGACCTGGTGACCCCCTACCAGGACGTGCCCAGCTTGCGAATCCTGCTGGGTGCGATCGCGACTGAGCCGGTGCTGGACGTCCTGCTGGCGGCGGGGCTCACCTGGGCCGCCCATTCGTCGGTCGCCGTCGTGCTCCTGGTGATGTCGCTCGCAGCCAAGGGCGTGATCCCGCCCCACGCCGCCTTCGCGCTGGTGCTGGGCGCGAACCTAGGGACGGCCATCAACCCGTGCCTGGAAGGCGCGGCGGGAGCCGACCCGATCGGCCGGCGCGTGCCGGTCGGCAACCTGCTCGTCCGGCTTGCGGGCGTCATGGCGGCGCTGGCGCTGCTCGGCCCGGTCGGCCGGTTCATGGTCTCCGTCGAGCCCGATGCCGAGCGCGCGGTGGCCGACTTCCACACGCTGTTCAACCTGGCACTCGCCGGGGTCATGCTGCCGCTGCTGCCCGCCTACGCCGCCGTGCTGCGGCGGCTGCTGCCGGCCCGCGTGGACCCGGCCGACCCGTCCCGTCCCATCTACCTCGATGCCGCCGCCTCCGAGGTGCCGACCGTGGCGCTCGGGGCTGCCAGCCGCGAGGCGCTGCGCCTGGCAGACGTGCTGGAGGCGATGCTGACCGGGCTGCGCGACACGCTTCTGCATGGCGAGCGGCGCCGCCTTGCGGAAACCCGCCGGTTGACCGACGTGCTCGAGACGCTCAACGCCGCCATCCGCGCCTACCTGGACGTGCTGGACCCGGCGGCGATGACGGACGCGGATCACCGCCGGGCGGCGCAAATCCTGGCATTCGCGACCAACCTGGAGCACGCGGGCGACGTCGTGGACCGCAACCTGCTCGGCCTCGCGTCGAAGGGCCTGAAACGGGGCGTCCCGCTCTCGGACGGGGAGCGGTCGACGCTGCTGGCCGCCCTGGACCGGCTGCTGGCCAATCTCCGGGCAGCGGCCTCGTTGTTCGTCACCTGCGACGTTCGGGCCGCGCGCCTCCTCGCGGCCGAGAAGGAGGTGTTCCGCACGTTCGAGGCGGACGCCTCGGCGGCGCATTATGCCCGGCTGCGCGGGGTACCCGGTGCGCCCGCGTCCAGTTCGCTCCATCTCGATGCCCTGCGCGACATCAAACGGGTGAACGCGCACGTGGTCGCCGCGGCCGCCTATCCCTTGCTGGAGCACCTCGGCGAATTGCTCCCGAGCCGGTTGCGGACCGACGAGGTCGGCCGGGCGCCCTAGGCCAACGCCGCTGCAGGCTGGGCGGCGCGGGCGCTGGATAGCGAACGCCGCAGCGGTGAGCGCCAGTATCCTCACGGCCGATGAGATTTGCGGGGTTAAAGTATTCGGGCGGCTGCCAGCAAGTGGGGTGCCCAGCGTGAAAACCTGGGCTGCCGCGGCTGACTAGAACAAAACCAGTCCGAGCAGCACGACGACGCTTACCGCAATCAGAATCAGCGGGCCGAAAAGAAGCCACTCCGTCGCCAACAGGTCTACAACTTGCCCGGCGCGTTTCGGCATGCAGATAAAATCATAGTCGCGATAGTCTTTCGCAAACGGATTCGGCGCGCCTTCGTAGGGTAGGTCGCCCTCAGGAATCCCCTCATTTCGGTTTGGTCTGATCTAGCCCCGATTCGGGGCCGTGCCGTAGACCCTGCGTGTCATCGCGGGGTGGGTTTGGAGCATGGTCAAGGCGGAGCGTTTTGGGGAGGTTCGC
>JAABUK010007315.1_pt1 | contig 15995 bp, 13 predicted proteins | sample 5559141 | NCBI WGS metagenome assembly JAABUK01 (sample SAMN10711869, study PRJNA513367) | rock metagenome | isolation source: Antarctica rocks | place: Antarctica: Victoria Land, Pudding Butte nord | collected 2016-01-03
CAGAGCAGAACCCCGGCCCGGAAGCGGACGCCGCAGCCCCCATGACGCCCGCCCAACGTCAGGCGATCTATGGCGCCAACAGCCCCAACGCCCCAAAACAGACCTCCAATGCATCCCAGGCCCAGGCTGAGGCCAAGCAGCGGGGCCTGGCACGCGAGAAACAGCACCAGGACGCCCTCAACAGCGACACCGTTGCGATCGACTTCGCTCACCCGACCGCAACAGCGACCTCCGGCCCCACAGAGACGGCTTCAGCAGTCACGGGCGAACGCGACGAGGATTCCAGCGCAGACGGAGAGGCGATCCAGGCAACCGGAGAAGGGAACTCCCAGCGCCCAGCCAGCTTGCAGAACGTCTCTGATCAGCGTTCCAGGCCGAAGACTGACCCCATGGGCGCATATGACTTCGATGAATACGATGGTCGCCTGTATCGCGTGTTCGAGGGGACCGTGCTTGAGGCAGTCGTCACCAACCATATCGACGGCGGCTTTGCCGGGCCGATTCTCCTCATGCTCACCACCGACTACTACTCCCACGACCACCAGCAGCTCCTCCTGCCCCAAGGAACACGGCTCATAGGAACGGTGGGAAGCGTAGGCAACGCCCAGCAGCGGAAGGTCTTCGTCACCTTCCATCGCGCGGTGTGTCCAGACGGTTTCTCGCTCGACTTCGATAAGTACATCGGACTTGACCCAATCGGGACAACCGGCCTCGCCAGCAAGGTTGACCACGGCTATCTCCAGGCTTTCGGAGCGGCGGCGGCAGTGGGCGGGCTGGGGGCACTCACCCAGGTCGGCAATAGCGGCAGCGTATTCGACACCTCTGCTCAGATTCGCAACGGAGTCACGTCGCAGAGCGGTCAGGAGGCCGAGAAGATACTGAATCACTTCCTCGATCGTTTGCCCGTCATCACGCTCAAGGAAGGTTCCCGAGCCCGTGTGTACATCGGACGGGACATCTTGATTCCGTCCTACGCGGACCACCGCGTCAGTCCCACCCTCTAACCGTCGTCCAGATCCCAGGAGGCTTTATGAAGTTTGATATCAAGAAGCAGCGAAAGTACTTCATCGCAGGGGGTTTAGTGCTGGCGACGGCGACAACCAGCTTTGCTCAGTTCGGCGGGATCGTCTTCGATCCAACCAGCTACGGCGAACTCATCACCCAGGCGACGACAGCCTACAACCAGCTCAGAACGATGGAAGCGAGCCTCCAGCACTTCTCATTCAAGAATCTTTGGGCAACTACCGAGACGCAGATGAGGCAAGCCAACGTCAGGAACCTATTCGGTGAGACGAGCGGCATGACGACCGCTCTCAACAACGATTCAGCCGCTAGCTCATCTACCGCGTGGAGTATGTCGAACGTGCAGGTAACAGGGAACACGACCGCCTACCTACAGGGGCAGCAGGTAGGAAACAGCGCCCAGCTTTCCCAGCTTGCCATGATCGAGGCATCGGATTCCGTTTCCCCGGACTGTCTGACAGCAGTAGGGCAGTACCGAGCCGCTCGAACCGCCAGCGCGACGGCAAACGCTGATCTCGCACAACAGCAGCTCGACACCAGCGACAGCACGAACAGCGAGGTAGAACAGCTAAACCTTTTGAACGCATCGGAGGCCCAGAAGATGACCGAGATGCAAACACAAGGAGTTCTACAAGCCTGCCAAGCCTCGCAGCTCACCATTGCGAACATGCAGCAGCGAAATGCAGCCGCGCAAGATCTAAATACCTGGGGCTACGTGAAGGCGCAACAGGCAGCAAATCCAACTTTCTCCGGGAATGGCTCCAGCACGTGGACGTCCTACATTCCCTAGGAGTCAAATCAAGTCATGCTCAACGCTATCAACACCAAACTCCTTATCGCGATTCTCGCAGCTCTCACCGCAATTGGAGCGTTGCTTGTCCGTAACCACAACGTGAACGAGAAGGCAGCAGCAGACGCGGCGAAGGCAGCAGCGATCTTGCAACAACAGCAGAAAGCGACCGACGACCAGAAAAAGCAGGATGCAGAGTTCTGGAAGAAGGTTGAAGCAGACAAGAAGAAGAGCCACGCATACAACGGCGGTGGCTCGAAGACGTGGAAGTCGTACGTGCCGTAAACCCAGACCTCAGAAGCTCTGAGGTAGAGAGTACATACCTATGGTCCGCATGATGACAGCATCCGTTGCAGTGTTGGCGCAAGCAATTCCACCGACCTCAACCGTTGACTGGCTCCAGCAATTCACGAGCAACCTAACCAACCTCACCACCCAGAACGGCGGAGCACTCACCCAGCTAGGCCTTACGGAACTGAGCTTTGTATCGCTCATGGTGCTGGTTGGAATGGTCGTCAACTGGAGCACGGCGACCATGACTCTCAGCTTTCACAGGCATCCCGTGCGGGCAGGAGATTTGACCCAGTTCCTCATGCGTCTTATCTTCTGCCTGTTGCTGGAGAACTACTGGGTAAATCCTTTGCCGGGCGCCAGTTTCGGGTTCAATCATCTCTTCTCTTATCTGTCGCATGAGATCGTAGTCGCGCTCGATCAGAATTCCCTCACTACCCTTCAGAGCCTGCTAGCAGACGCAGGCAAACAGACGAGTGCGCCCTCGTTGATGGCCCCGGTCCAAATCCTCTGTTACTTCCTCGTTCAAATTCTCCTCGGATTTGCCTCAGCCATTCTTTTCTTGGTGAATGTCAGCGGCTTCATCTTGTACGGAGTGACAGCGCTTTTCGGACCGATTTTTATCCCTCTCTATATGACGAGAACCTTCCGGGGCAAGTTTCTCAACTTCATCGACGTGCTTCTGGGGTTCGCAATGATCCAAGCAGTCGCAGCAGCGTTCATCTTCGTGTGGGCAGGCTTCATGAACGGCTTCATCCAGCAGACGTTCAACAACAACTACTCGATGGACAATTGGCTCGCGAATCTCATTCCATGCTTCATGGTCTTCGCTGCCTTCGACATCAACATGCTTTTCATTCCCAGCATCACGCAAATGATATTTGGTGGCAGTGCGGGGATGGCGGGGAAAGCCGAACAGGTTGCGGTAAAACTCGCCGCGATGATTTGAGGTCCGATGATCTTTCCATCCGCTCCCATAGTCCAGGTTGTGCCCTACAAGCCTTCCCCGCTGCGTCGCCTTGTCCGGATCTGTTTCTACATAGCTCTCGCAGCCACAGCAATTCACGCCGTACGACGTACTCAAACACTCGTTGAGAGGAGCCACAATCCCTATGTCCACCCAGCTCGCACACATCGCTACGCTAACCCCCCAGCAAGCGATCCTCACTGACGAGATCGGCAACGAGGTGTACGCGTCTCACTACGCCGAGCGCAAGATGAGCCGCTTCATCATCGGGACACTTGCAGTGTTGCTCTTTGGGGCTGGCGGCATGGTCGTTTCTCTCGCGCACCGGCCCACCGTAAATCGCTACGTCAGGATTGACGAGATGGGAAGAGCGCAGGCGATCCAGTACAGCGATCTCAACTACAGCCCGCGCGAAGGCGAGATACGCACCTACCTGACCGATTGGGCGAACTATCGCTACACCATTAACCGCGAGACCATTGCCAAGAAGTATCCGCTCAACTACTACTTCCTCTCCTCGAATCTCGCCTCGCAGCTCATGACGGACGACAACACGAATCATGTCGTCTCCCAAGTGATTGCAGGCCAGACAGAACAGAGCGAGGTTGACGTGAAGAACGTCACCATCACTTCGATGTCTGATGAGACGGTGGCGGGTGCAAGGATGTCGCGCGGGACGGCTTTGGTGAACATCGACAAGCTCTATTCGGCCCGCAATTCTCGGGAGCCGCGCACGGAACATTGGTTGTTCAGCGTCACCTACTACCTCAATCCGAGACAGGTGAGCGAACAGTCGCGCATCTTTCCGCAGTTCGAGACGATCAATCCACTCGGCATGACCATCACTGAATTTCACGAGAACCGGATGTCGGTCGATCCGATTCAGGCGACCGGCAATCTCGCAACCGCAGCATTACCAATCGTTGCACCACCGCGCGTTCATGGAGGGAACCGATGAGCTACGAGCTGATTCTTCCATTCTTTCCCGAGGAGCTGCGCGGTCTATTACTCGACCCGACCATCTCCGACCTGATGATAAACGGCATCACCGGGGTATACGCCGATCGAGACGGCCAGGTGCAACACATTCCTCTCGCACAGCCATACACGAACGACACACTTCGAGCTGCAATCGAGCGAATTGCGAGACTGCTAGGCCAGGATTTGACCGCTCAGAATCCAATCCTCAATACACGTCTCCCGGACGGCTCACGTGTTGCGGTTGTGGGCGCACCATCCTCTATCAACGGCCCGACGCTCACCATCCGCAAATTCAATCGCTGGTTTACGAGCGACGAGCTGATTGCTTCAGGGACTATGCCGCAGCAGGTCCGAGACACCGTCGTCAGCTTCATTGCAGACAAAAAGAACGGAATCATCAGCGGCGGGACAGGATCAGGGAAGACAACGCTACTAAAGGCATATCTTGACCACATTCCAATTCACGAACGTCTCTGCATCATCGAGCAGCCCGCAGAACTGAAAGTCCTACATCCGAACGCCATCCGGTGGGAAGCGGTTGAGGCAATCCCCGGCCAGGTAGCCATCACGTCGAGCGAGCTTCTAGCTGCTGCTCTCCGGCATCGTCCAGATCGAATCATCATGGGTGAGATTCGGAATGAATGTGGCTATGACCTACTCCAGGCAATGAACACCGGACACGGCGGCACACTCTCGACGATCCATGCGAAGTCAGCATGGGACGCTCTAAATCGACTCTCGAACCTCGCACTGAGCGCGCGAGCCAACCTGAATCATGCATTTATCCGTTCCGAGACTGCCGAGGCTATCGACTTCGTTCTGTATTGCGAACGGGATCAGAGCGGCAAGCGTCGAGTGCGCGAACTCATCACCGTGAGCGGGTACTCGCACGATGACAACACTTTCCAGACTGAAGAGCTGTACCGAGCTTCCAACGCCCACGCAGCCTAACCGAGAGAGGAGCAAAAGACCATGGCAGCATTGCTGAACATACAGATTACGAGGAAGGTGACCACCACTTGCTCACTTGAAGAGTCAACCGCAATTCAGGTTGACCAGTACGCAGCCTTTGCGAAGGTTCCCGCAGATGATGTGGTGAATAAGGCTCTTGAGTATGTGTTTACCAAAGACCGTGACTTTCAGCAGTTCAGGGAGGCAAACCCGAATGAGAAAGCACCGGCAGCTCTCAGGATAAAGAAGCCCATCATCGCCGCAGTTGGTGCAAAGAGAGGGCGCAAGCCGTCCTTAGTCGCCGCAATGCCTGCATGAATGCAATTCATGCGGAGCTGATCGCTCCACATGAATGATGACGCTTTAGGCGTCATGGAACAGCACCAACAACAGCAACGGCAAAAGCGATGTGCTGCGCACATGGAGAAGGTTGACACTCCATCCCTTCCAGGGTTGAGTTTCAGCCTTCGGCGTAGACATATGACAACGCTCATGAAATGAACGGCTTACCTGCACTCCGTCTACATACGTCTACGCCGTGAAGACGTATGTAGACGCACTCTCTGGAGGCAATATGGAATCGACGATGGCTCCTACCGGATTGAGTTTTGTAGAGCGGCTGACCCGTCCAAAAGGCAGGCCGATCCGCAATCGGATGGCGAGCGCCCGAGTCACGGACGACGAGCTAAAGACGCTAGAGGCAGCTGCGCAGGTGGAAGGAAAGCTGCTCGCGGAGTGGGCGCGAGAGGTGTTGCTGAGAGCAGCCCGATCTAACAAGGACGACGCTCTGTTCACGGAGGTAATCGCGATCAGGATGCTCCTTAACAACCTGCTGGGACCAATCGCCGGCGGTCAGACGGTGACGGAGAAGAACTACGTAGAGATCATGGCGAACGTGAGACTCGGAAAGCGCAACGCCGCGAGAGAAGTGATGCAGCAGTACACGGAAGCAGAGCAAAAGGAGCAGTGATGGCAACGGAGTGGGGACGTAAAGAAACGATCTTCTGGCCGCCGCACGTTCCCATCTGGACGTACAGCGCAGTGCTGCTAACCCTCATCTGCACCGTTCTTTTCGGATGGCAACACCTCATCACTCTGTCCACCTTGCAGCGGTCGTACAGTGCGGATTACGTGCGATCTGAGATCGGCCAGCTCTTCCACCAACACGGAAAGTACAGTCTCCTCTACTTAGAAGGTGGAAAGAAAGCTCCCCGGTTTGCACTCCCAACCGACTTCGAGACCGGACTAACGACCCTTCCAGACGGGAAGACAATCCCCGTGGTGCTGGCTCAGCAGGCGACCGACGAGGGCTACCGTTATTGGAAACGCGGAGCCGAGCGGAGCTACTTGGACGCCTCCATGTTCAGTTGGCTACAGCGCACGATCTTTGGGGGCAAAGCGCATCTTGCCCTGTACTCGGTTCCCCTTGGAGAAGGGCTGGCCGTCCTAATGATCGCTCTGTTTCTCGCAGTTCCTGCCGATATAAAGCGGTTCAAAGAGATCAAGTACGGGCGGCGGCTGAAGGGTCCAGTGATGGTGACGCCGAAGGAGTTCAACAAGGTTCTGAAGACGGACGGCCTAGCGATCAAGACGGACGACAAGGGACTGCTCATCCGCATCCCCAAGCGCTCCGAACCTGCCCACATTCAGGTCATGGGGGACACAGGAGTCGGGAAGACAACCCTGCTGACGCAGATGCTTCAGCAGATCGAAGATCGAGGCGAATTAGCCATCGTCTACGATCCAGCAGGGGAGTTTACGCAGCGTTTCTACCGGCGCGAGCGAGGCGACTGGATTCTAAATCCTTTCGATGCCCGATGCTCCCACTGGACGCCATCGAGCGAGCTTCGCAGCCCTACCGAGGCCCGGACCATTGCCGCTTCGCTCTATCAACCGACTAAAGACAAGAAAGGAGAGTTCTTTACCGAGACCCCCCAGAAAGTGTTCGCCCATCTGCTGAAGTACCGGCCTTCCGCCGAAGACCTGGTCGCTTGGCTCTCCGATGAAGACGAGATCGACCGGCGCGTCAAAGGAACCGAAATGCAGTACATGATCGCTAAAGGGGCGACGGAGCAGCGAAGTGGTGTACTCGGCTCCATGGGCCTGATAGCGGACAGTCTCAGACTCCTACCATCGAAGAAACGGTCAGACGGACGTGAGTGGAGCGCGACCGAATGGGCCGACAAACGCAAGGGATGGATCTTCCTTACCTCGAGCGAAACCGAGCAGGAAGCCCTTCGCCCGCTTCAATCGTTTTGGATCGACCTGCTCATTCTCCGCCTGCTCACTCTCCCCAAACCAGGTCAAAAGCGCGCATGGTTTGTGATCGACGAGCTTGCCACGTTGCAGCTGCTACCGCAGTTCCACACCGCGCTCACCAAGAGCCGGAAAAGCAACAACCCAATCATCTTCGGCTACCAGGGTAAGGCCCAACTTGAGGTGATCTACGGCCACCTTGCAGAGGTGATGTTGTCTCAGCCTGCGATCAAGATAATCGCCAAGACAGCGGAACCGAAGGCCGCTGAATGGGCCTCAAAGCTTATCGGTAACGTCGAGATCGAGCGCGTCCGGGAGAGCATTGCCCATGGCAAACGTGCGGGATCGAGCTTCACCATGGATCGCCAGATCGAGCCGCTCGTGATGGATTCTGAGATTCAGGGCCTAGACGATCTGCACGCCTACATGAAGGTAGGAAACTACGTCTCGCGCTTCGCTTTCCCTCACATGAACGCGCCGATCATCGCAAAAGCGTTCGTCGCCCGCGACACCGACAAAGATGCATTTTGGCTGACCCTTCCCGAAGAAGAGAAGACCCCACCACCGCAAACGCCAACGCCGGCAGACCCCCGTGAGCAGGATACTGGCCAGGTAGGACTACACCTGACGCCCAAGCCCACACCTGTTCCAGCGGAGGCACCAGCCCCACCCGCGCCCGCTTTAGAACAACCTTCGCTCCCGTTCAGGCCAGCAGGCCTCTAAACCCATGCTGACTATATCGAAGCCCCTCAGTTCAAGCCAGGCGCGGACGTATCACAAGCTGGAGTTCACGTCGGAGACCCAGAGCTACTACAAACAAGGCGGCGCGGTCGAAGGGGAGTGGCAGGGGCAACTGGCCGAGAAGTTCGGTCTGACGGGTGAAGTGAAAGCCTCAGAGTTTGCGCTCCTCACGGAGGGTAAGCGCCCTCAGACCGAACAGCAGATGGTGAAACATCGGCCAGTCCAGGAGTACGTGAACCCGGACGGCACGAAGACCAAACCGGTGGAGCATCGGGCCGGGTGGGACGCAACCTTCTCTGCACCCAAATCCGTCTCCCTCACCGCTCTGGTAGGCGGTGATGAACAAGTCAGGGAAGCACACCGCGCCGCCGTGACGACCGCCCTTACCGAGCTGGAGAAATACACCCAGGCGCGGATCGGCGGCAACAACCAGGCCGAGACCACCGGCAAGTTCATCGCGGCGAAGTTCGAGCACGACACCGCCCGCCCGGTGGATGGGTACGCCGCGCCGCAGCTCCACACCCATGCCGTTATCTTCAATGTGACCGAGCGGGCGGACGGGTCGACGCGCGCCTTACAGGAACGGGCTTTCTTCGATTCCCAGAACTTTGCAACCGCTGTGTATCAATCGGCCCTCACCTATGAACTGCGGAGGCGGGGGTACGAGATCGAGGCGGGGAAGAGCGGCGCACCGGAGATCAAAGGTTATTCGCAGGAGTATCTTGACGCATCCAGTCCCCGCTCCCAGCAAATTCGAGAACACCTTGAAAAGACCGGCAAGCAGGGTCCAGAGGCGGCACAGATCGCCGCCCACGCGACCCGCGACAGCAAGCAGCTTCTTACCCCTCAAGAAGTCCTCACAGCGCACAAAGAGATGGCGGCGACGTTCGGGAACCAGGCGCAAAAGGTTGTCGCTGAAGCTCGTCAACGCGCCCTGAGCCAAGAGCAAAAGCCTGAAGAGACCAACCGGGCGAAAGAGGCAATCAGCTACGCGCGGGCCAGCAACTTCGAGCGTGAAGCGGTCACGGACGAACGCACACTCCTACGCGATGCGCTCCGTCGCGGGATGGGTGAGACGACCTATGCCCAGGTCCGCGCTGAGTTCGACGCCCGCCAGAGCCGAGGCGACTTTCGGCGAACGGAAGGCAAGAAGCATGACACCGGGCGCAGCTTCACAACGCCTGAGACCATCGCCCAGGAACGGGCAAACGTGGCTCATGTGATGCGCGGCCAAAACACCCTTGAGCCGATGATGACGACTCAGCAGGCGACCGCCCAGGCCGGAACGAGATCGTTCCTAAACCCCGCCCAGCGTCAGGTGATCGAGGAGGTATTGACCTCTCGCGACCGTATCCACGGCCTGCAAGGGTTGGCCGGAAGCGGCAAAACGACGACCCTCCAATCCATCCGCGAAGGAGCGGAGAAGAGCGGCTACAAGGTCGAAGGGTTTGCCCCATCCTCCAAAGCGGCGGGCGCACTTCGAGAGGCAGGCATCCGTTCGAACACCCTTCAGAGCTTCCTAGTTCGCGGCCAGGCCAAAGGTCCCGCCGATCCATCCGAACGGCACCTTTACATGCTTGATGAGTCGAGTCTTGCCAGCACGAAGCAGATGCGGGCGTTCCTTGACAAGGTAAAGCCACAAGACCGGGTGCTTGTCGTAGGGGACACCGGCCAGCATCAAGGAGTGGACGCCGGACGTCCCTTCGAGCAGATGCAGGATGCCGGAATGCGAACCTCCCGACTGGACCAGATCATGCGCCAGAAAGACCCCGAGCTGCTGAAAGCAGTTGAGCACCTTGCGAAGAAGGAGACCGAAATCGGCGTCAAGATGCTAGCCGACCAAGGCCGGATCGTGCAGATCGCCGACCCGATCGAGCGCGTCCAAACCATCGCTAAAGACTACGCGGCCAGACCGGACAACACGATTATCGTTTCGCCGGATAACCGCAGCCGGCAGGAAATCAACCAGGCCGTCCGCGTCGAACTACAGACGAACGGAACGCTCGCGAAGAACGGCCAGACGCTCAACACCCTCGCCCACAGATCCGACCTGACCGGCGCGGATCGAGAGTGGGCAGCCCGTTACCACGCAGGCGACGTGCTCAAATACACGACCGGCAGCAAGGCCGAGGGCCTGGAGCGAGGAAGTTATGCGATGGTGCTCTCCACCAATGCCAAGGACAACACCGTCACCGTCCAACGAGCCGACGGCCAGAGTGTAACGTACGATCCAAAACGGCTAAAAGGGGTGAACGCCTATGCCGAGACCTCACGCGAGTTCTCCACCGGAGAGCGCGTACAGTTCACGACCTCAGACAAGACCCTGGGCGTCGCCAATCGCGATCTAGGCACCGTTACCAAGATCGAGCCGAACCAAATCACCATCCGCATGGACGGAAAAGAGGAACGCAGTCTCACCTTCGATCCAACGAAGATGAGGCATTTAGACCACGGCTATGCCGTGACATCGCACAGTTCCCAGGGGCTTACAGAGCGCAAGGTGATCGCCAATATCGACACTGAAGCGGCCCGCGCCCTCATCAACACGCGCCTTGGATACGTCGCTTTCTCACGTCCGTCTGACGATCTCCGCATCTACACCAACGACGCTGAATCACTCGGCAAACGGCTGGCGACCGACATCAGCAAGACCGCCGCGGTTGACTTCCGGCAGAAGACCCATCGCGTAGCGGAACCCCATCAGCGAGCGGAAACCGCAAGACCCACGACCGAGAAGATCGAACCACAACCCAAACAAAGCCACATCCGCGAGTTCGCGGACCCCAACCACCGCGTAGCCGCCGTCGCATCCGATTTCGTCGCACGACCCGGAAACACTGTGATAATCGCTCCCGACCAGGCCGAGCGGCGCGAGCTTACCCAGCTGATCCGTGCCGATCTGCGAAACCAAGGCGTCCTCACGTCCGAAAACCGAACCGTTCCCATCCTTATCGACCGGGAGTTGAGCAATCGGAAGATTGCCGCAAACTACGCGCCGGGAGACATCATCCAGTACCGCGCAGGCAACCCAGCGCACGGCATCGCCAGCAACAGCGCAGCGACCGTGATAGCCACTGATGCGAGCAGGAACCTCCTCACAATCCAGACGGCAGACGGCAGCCAGGTTGCTTACAACCCGGTCCACTTGAAGTCGCAAACGCAACAGAGCATCGTCTACAGGAAAGAATCGCGTGAGCTGGCCACCGGCGACCGAATCCACTTCACCGCTCCGAACAAAGAGCAAGGCATCCGAACCCGCGATTTCGGCACGATCAGTGCGATCGCAGAAAACAACGCCCTTTCCGTCCGTCTCGACAACGGGAAGACCGTCGAGCTAGATCCCACTAAGGCCAAACACATCGAGCACGGATACGCGGTGGACGGCCAGAGAGCCGTCTACGCGGAGCGTGTTTTGGTGAGCATCGAAGGTGGCGGCCACATTGCGAGGGAAGATCCGCTCTACAAAGCCGTCTCGCGTGTCTCTCAAAACACAACGATCTACACATCAGACCCCGGCTCTATCCAAGAGAAGATAGCCGCCGAGAAGGTTCACTCGCGAAATCTTGGGCGGCTTGTACCCGACAAATCCATTGATTCCACGCCCAACAAGGCCGAGCTTGAGAGATTAGCTACGCCAGGTGCAGCTCCCGCGCCACCCCAGGAGCACAAGTTGCATATCAGTCTGGGACTTAGCCTTTAGGAATCACCAACCAAGGGGACGAAATGAGTTCACGATTCGGGAGAGACGGCTACACCAATAGCCAAAGGAAGCGAATAACGGGAGTTCTTCACACAACCATCGAACGCGATAAGGAAACCATCGCAACGATGCAACGGCGGTTGGAAGAGCTCGGTGCCCCCCGCATGACCGAGGAGGAGCTTGACGCGAAGGCGGCGGAAGCGCCATCGGAAGCGTCAGCATTGCCCCAACCTAAAGGGCGCTGGCGCAACGGCAGGTTTGTAATCCCTGAATAGACCGTCGTTTGTGATAGCAGAGGACAACCATGAAGACACCGAATGAAAGTGAACCAAAGCTCGTTCTGATTGCTAAGACGGACCCGCGTCGCATATTGCCGGCGTACTCCGAGAGGACACGGCCGTCTTCGACCGTTCCTTCTTTGAAGAGTGTGGATGTGATTCGCCTCGTCTAGGAGAAGTTCAGGCCGATGACAAAGAACTGCGGTCCTCTTTCTGCCGGCGAGGTTTCCATCGACGGGAAGCAAGGCTCTCTCTATCTCACTGGGTTCCAATATTGGCTTTGGAGCAGCACTTTGGCTACCAAGGAATTGACTCACCCTGAAGTGGACGCTGTGACCACACCCCAGGCGCTAGTGCGGAGTCTCCTCGCTTCCACCGCAGGAAAGATCAAAGCATTCGAGGCTCATCTGGACCGGATCGAGCAGCGGGCCACCGACATTCCTTCGATGGTCGGCTACTATCTCTCGAACGACGGCGAAACCATGACGGATGCGATCGCAACTGGGAGCCTCTTCAGTTTGGAAAAGCCGGAGCAATGGAAACGCATCAAGAGATCAGGAGCGGAGAGGTGATTGCTCCCAATAGCGAAGGGGAGACCTTTGTGGTCTCCCCTTCGCCCCATGAAACTTTGCTGCTAACCGCCCCACCTCTCTAACTGTGGCGGCTTCTTTTCATTGCGATATTCAGCAACAGATTGACTAGGGCTCAACCTCACGATTGCCATGAGGGTGGCCTGTTCAGAAACTGTAGCCTAGTCAGATAACGCCGCATATAACACTTTTGTATAGTCCGGTCGGTGATGATCGTCTTCACAGACCGCACCTCGACGCCAGCTACCATCAATGCATGTGCGGTCGATACGTCAGGGCTTCGGACAAACAACAAATCGCGCGGGAGTTCCGAGTCAAATCCGACCTCTCCGGGCTTTCTATTTCAACCTGCTGAGAGTGCACTTACTTGAGAGGTGTTCCGCTGGTAATCGGGTGTGAGCGGCGGGCGGGGGAGGATTGTCTGTTGTGATCCTCGAAGAGAAAGATAATCGCAAATACCACAACAACGAGGACAGCCATCGAGACAAGAAGCGTGGGTCCACAGCGACCATCGAAGTACGATCGGGACGGACTTCTTTCTAGAGTCATGTCGGTATGATGCGACGGTCCACCTAGACGAGCCTGTTCGGGGTAGAGATGACTCTAATCGTAAGGTGTGCTTTGCCGGCGTAGCAGAGTCGCTCGAGGAGCTATGGCAAGCGGATTGGATCGTAGCTTCACTCGATCAGATCCAGCTCTCGATCGGCGACTCTGCAATTCTGCTTCATTTGCTTGGACTCTTCCGACGCCACCGCAAAGATTTGCGGCGATCATGTTCTTGATCTTGCCAGTGGGATCGACCAGATTCTTATAGATGGCTGCGGGAATGAAATGGCTCTGTAGAGCGGTTTGGTCTGAAAGCAGAGCGCGCAGGTGCGTCGGGCATGTTCAACTGGAGTAGCCTAAACGGACGCACCAGTGCTCTCGACACGTGTCACGAAGGGTCCTCTTCCAACACGTTGCGCTAAGGCCACTTTCCGATAGCCCCGGTCCGTGACGGCTCTCCTTGCTAATCCTCTTTCCCGGCGAGCGGAGGATAGAGCACCCAGTCTTCCCCGTAGTTTTGCGCTAGTTCTTCCTTGATCGCCAAGATCAAGTAAAGACCAAACAGGAGAAGGATACCCGCTACTACACGGTTTGTGCCCGCATAGTTCAGAACGACCTGCACCAACGTCCCCGGAGTGCCTTGACTGATCCACCAGTCCAAGCCGACGAGCACGATAAGAGAGACGGCCAGTGTCGCATCCTTTCGAGTGTCCACGCGGATCTGGTTCATATGCTCCCGATGTCGGCGCACCAGATCAAGCATGAACGTATTGTTTTCTGATAGCGCCTGCTTTTCCAGCACGGGAACCAAAGTGTATCCGTGCTTGGAGTGTGCGAAAGCTCGGTTATGATCGATCAGCGAAGTCAGTCTGTCCGGCAGGAAGCTCCATACAAATTTCAGAGCCACTACGATCAGCCTTGATACAAACGTCATTGTGAACGAGAACAGCAGAAAAGATGTGAGTATTGCTCCGATGTTAAGTTCGCCGTCGAATTTCCAGTTGAAGGTCAGGATGTTCTGCTTCTTGTAGAAGTAAAGGCTTACATCGGCGGCGAGTATAGCTGACAAAAGTATGAGGAAAACCTCGAACTTCGTCGACAGCCTCTCAATGAGGCGAACGCCCTCAGTTACCGGCTTTTCAGATATGCTTTCGGCCATGGAGTACAGGATAGGCGAAAGGCTGTCGTTGGGGCACCGGGGCTTGTTCCCGCCCTATCATCTTTCACAAAGGGTCCTTTGTGCAGCAGGACGGGACGGCTGGTGTGTCTCTGCTCGCCGGTACAGATTCTTCGGTGCCCGGAATCGCTCACGGTGCCAGCCTGCATCGAGAACTGGAACGTTTTGGTTGAGTCCGGGCTATCGCCATCAGAGGCGCTGACTGCCGCAACATACACGCCAGCTCGCGAGTTCGATTAAGGTCGGTCAGGAACGGGTGACACCTTGACCGTGATGCCCCGGCCTTTGCAGGCTGGACAAGCATTTTGAGGGAACTTCTTGTCTTTCCCGCTGCCTTCACACTTAGTGCAGAGATCTATGTCCCGCATTTGTGCCTCTCCTTAAAACTCTGCGCTCAGAATACGCTGGTTCTTGCAGGATCTTGGCGGCCTCTGAAACGTTCCTCTTCAGCCATGACAACCGGAGTTGTCGTGGGTAGTCCGGCTTAGGATTTCGGATGAAGGATGCTCACTTGTCCATGCTCGGAACTTCGCACAGAGTAGAACGCGATCGGTCAACCTCCTGCCATGTGCGGCCCTCCATTTCATGGAGCCAACCAACGAGAGGTGACAATGCCACGCGAGAAGCCTGCCACTCCTGCTTAACTTCCTCAGGTGTCGACTCTGGTGAATCGTCCGCACTCCCCGGTTGTTTGTTCCAGGCGAAATATCCGATCGACTGGACCTTCTCTCCTCTCAGGATCTTTGCCTGAACGGTGGCGATCGTAGAAACCGCAACAGGAAACTTCGGCGCTTTGTATTCACCCAGATTGCGCACCTCAGGAGAATCCAAGATCGATTCCAACCGTCCCATTTCGAAGGTATTTAGATTGGCTTCGTAGATGTGCAGCGTTGCTTCTTGACCAGGAAGCCTTTGAAGACGCTTTTCCAAGTGAAAGCTGCTGTCCCTTCGAACGACGAGGCAGGATGTTGCAGTGATCCCAGAAGAATGCAGGTCCATCACGCTTTCGCCCACCTTGACTACTGGTACGGCTTCTGGAGGCGTGGCATCTCTAGTGACGAGACCCTGAAGAACAGCTAAGAAAGCAAGCGTTGCTCTGACTATCGCTAACACCGATCACCCCCGCATAGTTCGTTCTCAGTCTAGGGAACCTCTGTACAGGTATGCGTTTTAGCTGAGGTTCGAGCGGTTGTGCTTGGTTGGGGAGCTATTTGCGTCACACCGGGCTTTACGTGCTGGTTGAGCAGTCAACCGGCTGATTTTAGGCGCAGGTCTGCGCGAGGCCGATCAGGCGTTTGCGGTGGAGGTAGAGATTGACCAGCGCGAAGCAGGCGCACAGTCGATGGTGGTTCTTGGCCAGTCCCCGGTAGCGGACTTTATCGAAGCCGAAGATGCGTTTCAGGATGCGGAACGGATGTTCGACCTTAGCCCGCACACTCGACTTACTCCGGTTCTTGGTCTTCTGTAACTCGTCAACGCGGTTCTTGTATCTGGTTCTGCGGCAGGTCATGTCCTGAGCCTGGGGTGCGACCTCCCGGATCGCCTCGGCCTGTCCCTGGTATCCGCCATCACCCCATACCTTGCGCTCCTCGCCATGCAGCAGCTCCGGCAGCATGTGGCAGTCCGCCACGTTGGCCGCCGTAGCCGCAACCGAGTGCACCGTGCCTTGCTTGGCATCGACGCCGATGTGTGCCTTCAACCCGA
>JAABUK010007316.1_pt1 | contig 15994 bp, 14 predicted proteins | sample 5559141 | NCBI WGS metagenome assembly JAABUK01 (sample SAMN10711869, study PRJNA513367) | rock metagenome | isolation source: Antarctica rocks | place: Antarctica: Victoria Land, Pudding Butte nord | collected 2016-01-03
ATCGCTCAACCCCGGTCACCCCCAAAGTCTCCCAAGCGATCATCGACTGGAATAGGAGCCACGCGCCGAAAGACACCAGCCATCTAGACGCCGCCTACGCCGCCAACCCCACCCGCTTCACCCGACGGCCACACCCACCGAAGCTCCCCACCATCGCGTGGATCAACCAACCCATCGAGGAGGTCGCACAGAGCGCATGAACACGACGTGTCTCATCCGGCTTGACAGATTCCGTTCCGGGAGCTCACCGCTGCGGTGTGGCGGGCCTTCCCTCAGCACCCGCCCTACGGTGGGGCCCATGAAGACGTCGTCCCACACCTGACGGTCGCGGAGCGACGACTGGCAGACCTGCCCACCCTCGAGGCCGCCGAGCGAGCGGTGCAGCCGTGCCTCCCGTTGACCGCCCGCATCGGACAAGCCCTCCTTGTTGCCGGTACGCAGGCACCGGCCTCGTGGCGCGTCATCCAGCGGCTGTCGCTCGGTGCCGCGGTCAGCGCTGGAACCTGAGCCTGCAAGGCCCGGCACGCGACCGTCGAGGACCGATCCGGGCCGCCGGGCCACATAACGCTGCGGGAACCAGGCCACATAGCGCTGCGGCTCACAGGGCGGCACACGACGCAGCGCCGTCTCAGTGTCTTGGTGATGAGACGCCAAGCCCGCTGCGAGAGACCAGCTGTGATCTTCAGCTGGTCTCGGGTCGGTTTCCGCCGCGGTTCTCCCCTGCACGTTCGATCCCAGCGAGCATCGCTTGAACGCACGCGGGCACGATTGCCGTGAGTTCGTCTGTCCAGATCTCCTCCGAGTACCGGCAGGTCAAGTAGAGCTCTCTAGCGTGCTCGAGGACGGGACGGTGGCGCCGGGAGAGTCGCGCCAGTGCCCAGCTGGCGGCCGCGTCCTTGGACCTGGTCTCACCGGTGGCCAGCATGGTCCACACGCGAGCAAGGGTGAGCAGGACGTTGCGGGTGTCGGTGTGCAGGTCCTCAAGCAGGTCAGGGATGGACGCGAGGCTGGCCCGGATGACGTCAGTGAGCGGCACGGGGTCCAACACTTGAGCCGGAGGCGGACCGTCGAGGGCATGGTCGCCGGCGAGCACCATCGTGATCAGCAGTGCCAAGTCCGGCGACGGTTGCGGCTGCGGAGGTCGGCCACCTGCAAGCTTGTCGCGCAGCCACTCGCCGTACAGAAAGTCCTCGACGGGCGGGAACTGCCACGGACGGACCGCTGACTGAGTGACGACAGTGAGTTCGATCGGCCGCTTCCCGTCCACCTCGGAACCGGAAGTCTCAAGCATGCCCCGGACGAGGGCGGTCCGTTCGTCCTCGCGCATCCCCCGACGCGAGACGACCAGGACGTCGAGGTCGCTGGCCGGTCTGAGGCCGCCGAGTACCGCCGAGCCATGGAGGTAGATGCCCACGACCTCCTCTGCCAGCACATGGTTGACCAGCTCCACGACGCTCTCGACTGCCGCTGGACTCATGACAGCAGGATGGGGCAACTCGCCACCCGCCGCGACTGAGCAAGCGGTGGCTGCTCACCGCGGAGATGCTGCTGGCGGACCGGTGGTCCTGGAGCCCGGTGTTCCAGCCGTCGAGCTCGCGCCAGAGGTCCCGCACGTGCGCCGGCAGTTGGGGGCTGCTCAGGTCGGGTGCTGGTCGGTGCGCGCGAAGGCGAGGTTGCGCAGTCTGAGCAGGTCCAGGCGGGGGTGGTCGCGGTCCCAGCCGCGGGGAGCGGTCTTCAGCGGATTGCCGTCAAGGATGAGCCCGTGGTGCTTCAGGCGCTGCTCGACGGCGTCGAAGGTCGCGGCAGTCGTCAGGTCGCTGACGGCCTCGCGGAAGGCGGTCAGCGTGGCGGTGGCCGGTTGGTAGTAGCCGCCGGCGACGAGCAGTCCGTCGACGCCGAGTTGTGCGTACAGGCTGCCGCTGCCGTGCGAGCTGGTCCCGGCGAAGCTCGTGAACTCGTTGTAGGGGCGCTTGTCGGAGCTGAAGCGGACGTCCCGGAAGGGCCGGAACCTGCGTAGCGGGCCAAAGTCGCCGCTCAGTGCTTCGATCAGGCGGCCTTGTGCGCCTGCCAATACTGCTTGGTGTTATCGGCGGCGAGTCCGTCCCAGAACTCGACGGCCGCGTCGGGGTAGCCCTCGAAGGGGCTCACGCTGCCCATCCTGACTTCTGGCGCGGCAGCAGCGCAGCAAGCAGCGCCGCCAGGAAGCGGATCGCTGTGCCGACGCGCAGGGCCAGGGTCGTGAGGCCGGCCAGGCCGATCGCGCCGCCCATCTGTTGCAGTGCATGGTGCAGCCCGGTCACGCCTTCCACCGTCGCGGATCTGCACCGCCGCGCGAAGTGGGCTCTACGGCAGACGGCTCTGTGCCGGGGTGCTCGGCCGGGGACGGCTCCGGTAGCCGGGTCGACATGAAGGCTCCGCTCGGGTCAAGGGCGTGTCCTGGGCGCAGGGCCACCGCCGCCGGCTCTGTCGCGGGGGGCACGGCAGGGCTGCGGGGCGGCAGACGGCAGACGGCAGACGGCAGACGGCAGACGGCAGACGGCAGACGGCAGACGGCAGACGGCAGACGGCAAATTATGGAACCACCTAGTTCGATTGAGCAACTGGGACGATCGCCGGTTGGTCGACCAGCCGGATCCCCGGGTCGTGCGCACCCGCGAGTGCGTGCTGCGTGCTGTGTACGACCTGCTCGTCGTGCAGGGCTTCGGGCAGTTGACCGTGGAGGAGGTCAGCACGCGGTCGGGCATCTCGCGCAGCACGTTGTACCGGCACTCTGGTCGAGCCTGGACGACCTGCTCCGCGACGCCTTCTGTGCCCGAGCACTCGCCCGCGACTCCGGCGACGGCAGCTGCCGGAGGCCCTGGAGGCGTACGCGCCCCTTCGCAGAGGGCCCGGACCACGCGTGGAGCCGAGCCGCTGCGTCTTTCGCCGGCGCCGCGCGCGACGACCCCGGCCAGAAGCACCCGCAGCAGGAGTTCGTCCGCCGCTACCACGCCGACCTCGCCCAGATACGCCTGAACTGCCCTGTGCTCAGTCGGCGAGGGTGCTCGCGGCCCATGCGGCGGCGAGCGCCTGCGTACCGCCGCGGCTGTGGCTTTCGAGCGCTACTTCGGTGAACTTGATGGCGTGTTCGTCGCCGGTCGCAGCGGCGGCCGCGGCCGCCTCGGCCGCGTCGAGCGCGACCGGAGTCGTGAGCCCAGGGAGCGGGGCGTTGAGGCGTGGGCGGTACATGCTGGCGATGGCTGCGGTGGTGGCCCAGGCGTGCCGGTAGGTCAGTAGCCACACTTCGGTCGGCAGGGCCTCGATCGCGAGCCGCGCGGCACGAGGCGCGGTGGCCATGTGCACGAGCATCGTCGGCTCGGCCGCCGCCCACACCGCGTACCGGCTGACGGCGGCGTCGACGAGCCGGTCGAGGGCAGCCGGGACCTGCAGCGCCGAGCTCGGCGTGGTGAGCAGTGAAGCCGTGGTCGACCATCGTGACCCGACCGACAGGAACGCCAGCCGGGTGCGGGCGCCCCCACGTGCGGGAACGGCTGGCAGCTGCTCGAATACCTGCTCGGGCGCGAGCTGGCCGGCGGGTCGGGTGTGCGGAAGCGGCGCCCACCGCGCTGCCCAGTACCCGAGCGCATGGCCGAGTTCGGTGATCCGCGGGCCAGAGATTCGTTCCTGTAGCGCCCGCACCGCGTGCCCCGTGCGGATCAGTGGATGAGTCGCCGCTGCGACAGCGCCGGGCAGCAGCCGCGGCCACCATTCGGTCAGCACCTGCTGCCATGGCCGGTCGTCAAGCTGGCCAATGAAGAACGCCAACCAATCCCCGAGCCGCGACGGATCTCCGAGTGGATCACGCCACCGGTCGACGGTGATCGGCCACCGCGGACGCGGCAACTCGTCCAGCCGCCCCACATAGTCATCGAGCCAGCCGTGCACCCGGTCGGCACAGGCCAAGCGGATCAGCGCATCAGCGGCCATCGGGCCATGGTTGGACAACCAGCCATCGAACTCCGGCCCGGTGCCGTGCAACCGCAGCAGTACTTCGTCGTACAGATCCTCGCTCACCGTGTCATGCTGCAACCTCAACCTCAGTTGAGGTCAACCTGCGGCGCGACGCACGTGGAGGTCCGCATGCCTGCATCGGCTCACCGCGCCGAACTCACAGTCGGCGAACTAGCAGCGCGCAGCGGCGTCACCGTGTCCGCGTTGCACTTCTATGAGCGCCGGGGGCTGATCAGCAGCGTCCGCACCGCCGGCAATCAGCGGCGCTACGCCCGCCCGACACTGCGCCGGATCGCGACCATCCGCGTCGCCGTGCGCCTCGGCGTCCCCTTGAGCACCGTCGCCGACGCCCTCGCCACGCTGCCAGAAGAACGCAACGCCACTCGCGCCGACTGGGCGCGCCTGTCTCGATCTTGGCGGCGTCACCTCGACGCCCGCATCGACCAACTGCAGCGCCTACGCGACGACCTCGACGGATGTATCGGCTGCGGCTGCCTCTCCCTCGGCCGCTGCACGCTTTTCAACCCCGACGACCGACTCGGCCGCCAAGGCTCCGGCGCCCGGACCCTCGACACCACCGCCAACCTCAACCTACCGGCGTCCCAGTAGCCGAACCGCCTGCGGACGGCCGTGCGGTACGCATGACCGGGCGAGGATGGATCGCCGTTTGGGGATCATCCTTAGGTCCTTGCGGGACGGTGTCAGTACCGATCACCTGGCTGCGAGGCGGCAGTCATGAGCGGCCCGTCGTCGAGCCGTGATCGCTGGGACCTAGGTCAGGGCCGGTAGGCGTCTCGACGGTGATCTACGTCGAGTACGTAGACGGTTCCGGTGTTGTCGTCGATGCGGTAGCGGACGCGATACTCGCCACGGCGTGCCCGCCAATGACCCGCGAACGGCCGCCGGAGGGCTGCGCCAACATGTGACGGGTTGTCAGCGAGCGCGCCGAAGATGAACTCGACGCAAGCTGCTGCTGCTGCCTCGGGCAGGCGTTCGGCCAGTTGTCGCGCGGCGGTCCGGGTGACGACGACCCGATAGCCCACTCAGGTGCCCTTCGAGCCGCGCGCCGCGAGCAGCGCGCGTACCTCGGACTCGTCGAGCACATCGCCAGTTGCGATGTCCTGCTCGGCGCGGCTAAGCCGGGCTTGCGCCGCGGCTTCGCCCAGCAACTCCAAGGTCGCTTCGATCGACTCTAAGTCATCAGCGGCCACAAGAACCACGTAGTCGCGGCCGTTCTTGGTGATCTGCACTCGCTCATGGGTCGCGGCAACTTCCTCGGCGATCTCGGACAGTCGCGCTTTGACCTCCGACAACGGCAACGTAGTCATAGACCAGGATGCTAGTCCAGCGACACCTCGATCACCCTGATCTATCGGCTCGCGAACGCGCCGTAGGACGACCCTTAGATCCTTGTACGGTGTCCGCGTTGTTGGCGATCCGGCGGGTCTGGACCCGGCTAGGAGGGCGGCGCCACGGTCGGGACCGCCGGCGGCGGCGGAGCGGCCGGGACGGCGTCCACGCCGGCCTCCCTGCGCTGCGCCGCGGTGATCGGGGTCGGCGCCCCGGTCAGCGGGTCGCCGCCGGAGGCCGTCTTGGGAAACGCGATCACCTCGCGGATCGACTCGGCACCGGCCAGCAGCGCGCAGAGCCGGTCCCACCCGAACGCGATCCCGCCATGGGGGGGCGGGCCGTAATTGAACGCCTCGAGCAGGAAGCCGAATTGCGCCTGCGCCTCGGCGTCGGACAGCCCGATCACCGAAAAGACCTGCTCCTGCATCGCGCGGCGGTGGATACGGATCGACCCGCCGCCGATCTCGTTGCCGTTGAGGACCAGGTCGTAGGCGTAGGCCAGCGCGTGCTCTGGGTGGTCGGCGAACTTCTCCGCCCACTCGGCATTCGGCGAGGTGAACGGATGGTGCACCGCGGTCCACCCGCCGGGGGAAGCCGGCTCGAACATCGGCGCGTCCATCACCCACACGAACGACCACTGCGACTCGTCGATCAGCCCGCACCGGCGGCCCACCTCCAGCCGCGTCGCGCCGAGCAGGGCCTGCGCTTCGGATGCGCTGCCGGCGCCGAAGAAGATGCAGTCCCCCGGAGCGGCACCGGTTGCGGCCGGGAGCCCGGCCAGATGCTCAGCCGAGAGATTCTTGGCGACCGGCCCGCGCAGCTCGCCGGTCTCGGCGTCCACGATCACGTAGGCCAGACCGCGCGCCCCCCGCGACCGGGCCCAGTCCTGCCAGGCGTCCAGTACCTTGCGGGGCTGGCTGGCGCCACCGGGCATGACCACGGCGCCCACATGCGGTGCCTGAAAGACCCGGAATTCCGTGCCGGCGAAATAGGGCGTGAGGTCGACCAGCTCGAGGGAGAATCGCAGGTCCGGCTTGTCGCTTCCATAGCGGGCCATCGCGTCGGCGTAGGTCATCCGCGGGATCGGCAGCGGCACGTCGTGGTCGACCACCGAGTGCCAGATGCGGGAGATCACCAACTCGGCCAGCGCGATCACGTCGTCCTGGTCGACAAAGGACATCTCGATGTCGAGCTGGGTGAATTCCGGCTGCCGGTCGGCCCGGAAGTCCTCGTCGCGGAAGCACCGCGCCAGCTGGTAATAGCGCTCGAGGCCGCCGACCATCAGCAGCTGCTTGAACAACTGCGGCGACTGCGGCAGGGCGTACCACGAGCCGGGCTGCAGCCGCACCGGCACCAAGAAGTCGCGCGCGCCCTCCGGCGTGGAGCGGGTCAGATAGGGCGTCTCCACCTCCACGAAGTCGTGCTCGGCCATCACGGTCCGGGCGACCTGGCTGACCGCCGATCGTAGGCGCAGCGCTCGGGCCGGCTCGGGCCGGCGCAGGTCCAGATAGCGATAGCGCAGGCGCGCCTCCTCCCCGACCGAGCCGGTGTGCTCGTCGAGCGGGAAGGGCAGCGCGGCGGATTCGCTGAGCACCTCAAGGGTGTCGGCGGTCACTTCCACCTCGCCGGTCGGCAGGTCCGGGTTGTCGTTGCCGGCCGGGCGGGTGGCGACGACACCGTCGACGCGTACGCAGAACTCCGCGCGCAGGTGCTGGGCCTGCGACTCACGAAGGACGACCTGGACGATGCCTGAGGCGTCGCGCAGGTCGAGGAAGACGACCCCGCCGTGGTCCCGCCGGCGGGCGATCCAGCCGGCGAGGGTGACGGTCTGGCCGGCGTGCGTCGCGCGCAACGCGCCGGCCTCGATGGTGCGGATCACGACAACTCCAAAAGGGTGGTGGCGAGGTCGGCGAGCGGCACGGTGACCTGCTCGCCGGTGGCGAGATTCTTCAGCTGGGCGCTTCCGCCCTCGAGATCTCGCTCCCCCAGCACCACCGCGTGCCGCGCCCCGGACCGGTCGGCCGCCTTCATGGCGCCCTTCAGTCCGCGGTCGCCGTAGGCCAGGTCGGTGGAGATGCCCGCCGTACGCAACTCGGCCACCAAGGCGACCGCACGCCGTTTGGCCGTCGCGCCGAGCGGCACCACGAAGACGGCGCAGCGCGCGTCGTCGGCAACGGTGAGCCCCTCGGCGGCCACGGCGAGCATCGTCCGGTCGACGCCGAGGCCGAAGCCGATGCCCGACAAGGCCGGCCCGCCGACACTTTCCATCAGCCCGTCGTATCGGCCGCCGCCACCAAGCGAGGCCTGCGACCCCAGCCCGCGGTGCACGAACTCGAAGGTGGTCCGGGTGTAGTAGTCCAGTCCGCGGACCAGCCGCGGGCTGTCGACGAAGGCCACTCCGAGGTCGGTGAGCAGCCCGCGGACGGTCTCGTGGTGCTCCTTGCAGGCCGGGCACAGGTGGTCGGTGATCAGCGGCGCGCCGCCGAGCTGGGCCTGCACCTGCGGACGCTTGTCGTCGAGCACCCGCAACGGGTTGATGCGCACCCGGCGCCGCGTGTCGCTGTCGAGGTCGAGTGTGTCGAGGTATTCGGTGAGCCGGTCGCGGTAGGCCGGCCGACAAGTTGCGTCGCCCAGGCTGGTCAGCTGCAGCTCCGCCTGGGTCAGCCCGACCCCGGCGTAGGCCTGCACCCCGAGCCACACCACTTCGGCGTCGAGGGCCGCGTCGTCGGTGCCGATCGCCTCGATGCCCACCTGGACGTGCTGGCGGTAGCGGCCAGACTGCGGCTGCTCGTACCGGAAGTTGGGACCGGTGTACCAGACCTTGACCGGCAGCTGCCCGCGGAACAGGCCGTGCTCGACGATGGCGCGCATCACGCCGGCGGTCTGCTCGGGGCGCAGCGTGATCGAGCGGCCGCCCTTGTCGGTGAAGGTGTACATCTCCTTGCTGACCACGTCGGTTGACTCGCCGACGCTGCGCAGGAACAGGGCCGTGTCCTCGAACAGCGGGGTGACCAGATAGCCGTATCCGGCGCCACGGGCCGGCGCGGACAGCGCGTCGACGACCGCCAGCCAGGTCGCCGACGCCGGCGGCAGGACGTCGTAGGTGCCCTTGGGAGCGGTGAAGGTGCCGGTCACGAGCGGGTCAGCTGCAGGTAGGGGTTGGTGGCGCGCTCGCGGCCGATGGTCGTGGACGGGCCGTGGCCGGGGTGCACCACCGTGTGGTCCGGCGTGGGCAGCACGACGCGCGCCAGCGAGGCCAGCATCTGCGCCTCACTGCCGCCGGGCAGGTCGACGCGCCCGATGGAGCCGGCGAAGAGCAGGTCGCCGGAGAACATCAGCGGCTCGTCCGGGCTGGCCAGGTCGAACACCACCGAGCCGGCGGTGTGCCCGGGAGACAGGCGCACGGTCAGGTCCAGGCCGGCGATCGCCAGTGGCTGGCCGTCGGCCAGCTCGCGGACGTCCTCGGGCTCGGTGAATTCGAGCCGGCCGAAAAGCGGCGTGCCGGCCGGGATGCGGAGCCAGCTCCACGGGTCGGTGATCTGCGCCCGGTCGCTCGGGTGGATATAGGCCGGTACGCCATAGGCGCCGCACACCGGCACCACCGCGAAGGTGTGGTCGAGGTGGCCGTGGGTCAGCAGCACCGCGACCGGCTGCAGGTGGTGCTCGCGCAGCACGTCGTCGAGCGGGCCGGCAGCGTCGATGCCCGGGTCGATCACGACGCACTGCTCGCCCGACCCGGTGGCCACGACCCAGCAGTTCGTCGCGGGCGGGCCGGCGGGGAACCCGACGACGAACACCACAGCTCCCCTCTCGTCTTCCTTTACGGGCCTGGCCCAACTGGGCCGACTTCACCAGTCTCGACTTCGCTGGTCTGGCTTCACTGGCAGCCTACCGACGGCCCGTAGACTTTCCCGAGCTGATATCGCTCTTGCGGAAAGGACTCCCGTGCCCGGCAAGGACCGTCAACGGCAGCTCGGACGTGAAAAGGCGCAGCGCCAGCTGGCCCGCAAGGCCGAGTTGGCCCGCCAGAAGCGCCGCCGCCAGGCCGTGCTCGGCAGCGCCGTCGCCGTGGTGGCGGTGATCGGGCTGGTCGCCCTGGCCGTGCTCAAATTCCACGGGTCGGCCAAGAAGACGGTCGCCGCGCCCAAGCCGACGCCGTCCGCCTCGGCGTCGATCGGCACCGCCGCCTGCCTCTACACCCGGCCGGCGGCCGGGCAGGCCGGCACCGTGCCGCGCAAGGTGAGCCTGCCTCCGATCAACGGGATCGTGCGGACCGGCACGGTGCGGGTGCGCCTCACCACCAACCGAGGCCCCATCCTGCTCACCCTCGACCGGGCCAAGGCCCCCTGCACCGTGAACGCCTTTGTCTCGCTGGTGCAGCAGAAGTATTTCGACAAGACCCCGTGTCACCGGGTCACCAGCTTCGGCATCCTGCAGTGCGGCGACCCCGGCGGCACCGGCAGCGGCTCGCCGGGCTTCGTCTTCAACGACGAGGGCCTGCCGACCGGCGCCAAAGTGCCGTATCCGCGCGGCACACTGGCGATGGCCAACAGCGGCGCCAACACCAACGGGAGCCAGTTCTTCCTCGTATTTAAGGACAACCAGCTCGACGGGCCCAAGTACAACGTCTTCGGCAGGATCACCGCGGGCCTGCCTTCGCTCGACGCGGTGGGCAAGGGGGGCAGCACGCCGGCCAGCGACGGCAAGCCCAAGCTGGCGGTGACGATCCAGACGGCGCAGGTCATCGCCTGAGCCGTCCGCCCGATCAGTTGCCGCTGTTCACCCGGTAGACGTCGTAGACGCCGTTGACCGTCTTAACCGTACGCAGCAGATGCCCCAGATGCTTCGGGTCGGCCATCTCGAAGGTGAAGCGCGACACGGCGACCCGGTCGCGGGTCGTCGTCACCGACGCCGACAAGATATTGACCCGCTCGTCGGAGAGCACCCGGGTCACGTCCGACAGCAGCCGGTGCCGGTCCAATGCCTCCACCTGGATGGCGACCAGGAACAACGAGTCCGACGTCGGCGCCCAGGCCACGTCGACCAGACGCTCGGGCTGCGCCAGCAGGTCGCCGGCATTGGTGCAGTCGCGGCGGTGCACCGACACCCCGCCGCCATGAGTGACGAAGCCCAGCACCTCGTCACCCGGCACCGGTGTGCAGCACTTGGCCAGCTTGACGTAGACGTCGGTCAGGTCCTTGACCAGCACGCCGGCATTGCCGGCCGTGGCCACCCGACGCGTTGCCGGCCGGGTCGGCAGGGCCGTCTCGGCGATGTCCTCGGTGGCGCCCTCGCGGCCCCCCATGGCGGCCACCAGCCGCGACACAACAGTCTGCGCCGAGACGTGATTGGACCCCACGGCCGCGTACAGCCCGGAGATGTCGGCGTAGTGCAGCTCGCGGGCCAGCCGGACGAGCGCTTCGCCGCCGAACAGCCGTTGCAGCGGCAGGCCCTCCTTGCGCATCGCCCGGCTGATCGCCTCCTTGCCGGCCTCGATCGCGTCGTCGCGGCGTTCCTTGGCAAACCATTGCCGGATCTTGGTCCGGGCGCGTGGGCTCTTGACAAAGGTGAGCCAGTCCCGCGAGGGGGCGGCGCTTTCCGATTTGGAGGTGAAGATCTCGACCACGTCGCCGTTGTCGAGGGTGGATTCCAGTGGCACGAGCCGGCCGTTCACCCGGGCACCGACGCAGCGGTGCCCGACCTCGGTGTGCACGGCGTAGGCCATGTCCACCGGCGTGGAGCCGACCGGCAGCGGCTTGACGTCGCCCTTGGGGGTGAAGACGTAGACCTCGCTGCCGCCGAGGTCGAATCGCAGCGATTCCAGGAATTCGCCCGGGTCCTGCGCCTCGCGCTGCCAGTCGAGCACCTGTCGGAGCCACGCCATGTCGTCGACCTGGCCCGCCATCCCGGCAACCGGGGTGTCCTTCGTCTCCTTGTACTTCCAGTGTGCGGCGATGCCGAATTCGGCCGTACGGTCCATCGCACACGAGCGGATCTGCAACTCGACGGGCTTGCCCTCAGGGCCGATCACCGTGGTGTGCAGCGATTGATACATGTTGAACTTCGGCATGGCGATGAAGTCTTTGAAGCGCCCCGGGACGGGCTGCCAGTTGGCGTGAATCACGCCGAGGGCCGCATAGCAGTCCCGCACGGACTCCACCACGATCCGGATGCCGACCAGGTCGTAGATGTCGGTGAAATCGCGGCCACGCACGATCATCTTCTGATAGATGGAGTAGTAGTGCTTCGGCCGCCCGCTGACCTTCGCCTTGATCTTGGCGGCGTTGAGGTCGGCCTGCACCTTCTCCGTGACCTGCAGGAGCGCGACGTCGCGGGACGGCGCCCGCTCCCCCACCAGCCGGACGATCTCGTCGTAGCGTTTGGGATACAGCGTCGCGAAGGCGAGATCCTCCAGCTCCCACTTGACGGTGTTCATCCCGAGGCGATGGGCTAGCGGGGCCAGCACTTCCAGCACTTCGCGCGCCTTGCGCTCCTGCTTCTCCCGCGGCAGGAAACGCAGGGTGCGCATGTTGTGCAGCCGGTCGCACAGCTTGATGACGAGCACGCGCGGGTCGCGGGCCATCGCGACCACCATCTTGCGAATCGTCTCGGCCTCGGCCGCCGCCCCGAATTTCACCTTGTCGAGCTTGGTCACGCCGTCGACCAGATGCGCCACCTCGGCCCCGAAGTCGATCTTGAGCTGCTCGAGGGTGTAGCCGGTGTCCTCGACGGTGTCGTGCAGCAGCGCGGCCTCCAGCGTGGTGCTGTCCATGCCGAGCTCGGCCAGGATCGTGGCCACGGCCAGCGGATGGGTGATGAAGGGGTCCCCGGACAGGCGCATCTGCCCGCGGTGGAAGCGTTCGGCCGTCTCGTACGCCGATTGCAGCGCCTTGACGTCGGCCTTGGGATGGGCGGTCCGGTGGGTGCCGATCAGCGGCTCGAGGACGGCGAGGTGGGTGGGCCGCGAGGTCTGGCCGATCCGCCGGGCCAGGCGGGCGCGGACCCGACGGCCGGTGGGGGCGCCACTGCCGGGCTCGAGCGGCGGCTCCCGGCCGCCCTGCTGGGGCACCACCGGCGCGACCGTGCCGGGCACGGAGGCGGGGTCAGGGGCCACAGTCACTCCTCGGCGCTCGACCGTAGGGTCGACGAGAATTCTACGGCGCTCACCGGCTCAGCAGCGCCGTGATCGGCTGCGGGGCCAGCCGCTGGCGGCCACCGAGGGCGGTGAGCTCCAGCACGACGGCGACGCCGGCCACTGTCGCGGCCGCCCTGCGCAGCAGGGACGTCGTCGCTGCGACGGTGCCGCCGGTCGCCAATACATCGTCGACCACGAGCACCCGCGCGCCGGGAGCGAAGGCGTCGGCGTGGACCTCGAGGGTGGCCATGCCGTACTCCAGCGTGTACGACTCAGCCAGGGTGGTGCCGGGCAGCTTGCCCAGCTTGCGAATCGGCACCATGGCGGCGCCGGTGGCGTAGGCAATCGCGCCGGCCAGGATGAATCCGCGGGCCTCGATGCCGGCCACCACATTGAATGCCAGGGTGCCGGCCGCCGAGTGTCGCCCGATGATCTCGTCGACGACCCGGCGCAGCGCCGGCCCGTCGGCGAACAGCGGGCTCAGATCGGCGAACAGGATCCCGGGCCGGGGGAAGTCCGCAACGTCGGTGATCCGCCGCTCCACCAGCGCCGCGATATCACTCAACGCTTGCGCTTGCCGCTGGGCCGGCCGCCCTTCTTGCGGGTGCCCGGCCCGCCCGGACGGCCGCCGGGCCGGGGGACGTTCATCTTGGTTGCACCAGTGCTGACCGGCGCCGGGCGCTGTTCGGCGGGCCCGTCGAGGGGGGCGCCGTCGAGCGGCGTCCCGTCGAGCACTGCCGTCGGGGCCGCCGTCGGGGCTTTCGTCGGGGCTTTCGTCGGCGCTTTCGTCGTTGGAGCTTGAGCGGCAGCGGCCGGGACATTGCCCAATGCGGTCGCGCCGCCCCGCCCGGAACGGCGGCCGGCAGGGGCCACCGCGCCCGAACGCTTGGCCAGCACCCGCTGGCGCAGTGCGGCGTACGCCGGCTCGCGCTCCTTGAGGTCGACCAACGCCGGAGTAGCCAGGAACAGCGACGAATAGGCGCCGGAGGCCAGGCCGACGAAAAGCACCAGCGCCAGGTCCTTCAGCGTGCCGACCCCGAGCAGGCCGGCGCCGACGAAGAGCAGGCCCGCAACCGGGAGCAGAGCGATGAGCGAGGTGTTGATGGAGCGCATGAAGGTCTGGTTGACCGCCAGATTCGCCGCCTCCGAATAGGTCTGGCGCGACCCGCCGAGCAGCCCCTTGGTGTTCTCCGCCACCTTGTCGAAGACGACCACCGTGTCGTAGAGGGAGAAGCCGAGGATGGTCAGCAGGCCGACGACCGTCGACGGAGTCACCTCGAAGCCGACGAGTGAATAGATGCCGGCAGCCACGATCACATCGTGGAAGAGCGCCACAATGGCGGCGACGGCCATCCGCGGCTCGAAGCGGAAACCGATATAGATGCAGACGGCCACCAGGAATGCCAGCAATCCGGTGAGTGCCTTGGTGGTGACGTCGCGGCCCCACGACGAGCTGACCGCGTCGTCGCTGATCTTGCCCTCGCTGACACCGACCTTCTTGGCCAGTGCGGTCTTCACCGTGGCCGACCGGTCGGGCGTCAGTTCGGCGGTGCGTACGAGCACCCGCCGATTCGCCCCGGTGCCGACCTGCTGCGCGCTGGCCACTGCGACGCCCTGGCTGGCAACGGCATCGCGGACCGAGGAGACCGTCGCGGTGGCCGAGGCCGGCACCAGGTATTGGTTGCCGCCGGCGAATTCGATGCCGAAGTTGAAGCCGCGGAAGATGAACGACCCCAGGCAGATCAGCAGCAGGACAGCCGAGGCGAGATACCACCGCCGGCGTTGGCCGATCAGGTTGAAATTGGTTTCACCGCGATAGAGGCGACCGGCCAAACTCACGTCAGGACTCCTTCACGTTGCCGAGGCGCGTCGAGCCCGCACCACCGGCGAGGGCCGGATCCCGGTGCCGGACATTGCCCAGCCCGGTCATGCGCGGCGAGTCGAACGCCCGTGACCGTGCGGTCAGCGCCACCAGCGGATGGGTGAAGAGGAAGACGACCAGCAGGTCGAGCAGGGTGGACAGGCCCAGCGTGAAGGCAAAACCGCGGACCGCGCCGACGGTGAAGACATACAGCGACAGGGCGGCGAGGAAGGACACCGCGTCGGCGGACAGGATGGTCCGCCGGGCGCGCACCCAGGCTCGCGGAACGGCGGAGCGGACCGTACGCCCGTCCTTCACCTCGTCCTTGAGCCGTTCGAAGAACACCACAAAGGAGTCGGCCGTGATGCCGACCGCGACGATGAAGCCGGCGATCCCGGCCAGGGTCAGCGTGAAGCCGATCTGCCGGCCGAGAAGGACGACGCAGGCGTAGGTGATCAGGCCGGACAGCACCAGGCTGGTGACGGTGACCAGTCCCAGCAGGCGGTAATAGAGCAACGAATACAGCACCACGAGGGCGAGCCCGATGCCGCCGGCCAGCAGCCCCGCTTTGAGCTGGTCGGTGCCCAGCGTCGGCGACACGGTCTGCGCCGTGCTGGTGGAGAAGGTCAGCGGCAGTGCGCCGTACTTGAGCTGGTTGGACAGCACCTGCGCCTGGGTCTGGGTGAACTGACCGGTGATCTCGGCCTGGCCGGTGATCACGCCCTGGATCTGCGGCGCGGACACGACCACGCCGTCCAGCACGATGGCGACCTCGTCTGTCGGGTTGGGCTTGCCGACCGCCGCCTTGGTGAGGTTGGTCCAGCGGGTCTGGCCATTGTTGGTGAAGTTGAGCGTCACCTTCCACTGGCCACCGTTGGCGCTGTCCACCTGGTAGTCGGCGCCGTTGACGTCGGTGCCGACCACCTTGGCCACGTCCAGCAGGTATTTCTGCGTCCCCGAGCCGTCGCAGGCCACCTGCTTCTTCTTCGGGTCGTCGGTGGCGCCGGGTGGCCGCAGCTTGAGCGCGGCGCAGGTGACGTTGGGATTGCTGAAGAGCGTCTCAGCAGGCTGCTTGGCCAGCAGGACACCGATCTGCGACCCGGTGGGCAACGGACTCGCCGACGGCGACGGCGCCGGGGACGCGGTCGGCGCCCGGCTCGCGGTCGCACTCGGCCTCGTGCTGGGGGCGGCACTGGGGGTCGGTGCCAGCAGCGCCGCGATGAGCGCCCGCTTCTGGGTGCTGGCGGCCGCTGATGGCTGCAGGGAGCTCGACGGGGTCGCGGCCGACGGCTGCGGTGAGGCCGGCGGGGAGCTGGTCACCGGCGACGGTGGGGTGGCCGTACCCGCACCCACCTGGATCACCTGCCGGAAGCGCAGCTGGGCGGTGCCGGCTATCCGTTTCGCCGCCTCGCCCTTTTGCCCCGGGATGGAGATCACGATCTGGTCGGACCCCTGAGTCACGACCTCCGCCTCGGCGACACCGAGGCCGTTGACGCGTTGCTCGATGATGTTGCGGGCCTCGAGCAGTTGATCCTTTTTCGGCGTCGCGTGGTTCTGGCTGACCGCCTGCAACGTGACCGTCGTGCCGCCCTGCAGGTCCAGCCCGAGCTTGGGAGTCCGGCTGGATCCGGTGAAGAAAACGGCTGCGTACAGCAGCG